>ERZ777010.77-NODE-77-length-122496-cov-30.493478_pt1 | contig 122496 bp, 126 predicted proteins | sample MGYA00374963_ERZ777010 | MGnify/ENA primary metagenome ERZ777010 (study PRJEB29309, sample SAMN06268256) | bioreactor metagenome | isolation source: Joint BioEnergy Institute, California, USA | place: USA:Joint BioEnergy Institute, California, USA | collected...
AACTCATTGTTTTCTCCATTCGCTCTGTTTTTATGGACTTTTTAGACAAGCCCGGCAAGAACATTATTCGTAATGATTGATCACAATTTCAGCGCAGCGGGAACATAATGTCGGATGTTTTTCGTTTTGGCCGACCGTTTCAGAGTAAGACCAGCAGCGCTCGCATTTTTCCCCATCCGCTTTTTCTACAGCGATGGATGTTTTTTCTAATGCAATCGCATTTTCAGGGGCATCTTTTCTGCTTCCGGCAACCACAAATTGAGATACAAGGGAAATTTGTTTGAAATCGACTTTTTCATCATTCAATAATGACAATACTTCTTCATCATCTGTATAAACCACCACTTTGGCATCCAATGGTTTACCGATGACTTTTTCATTACGCGCTTCTTCAAGGGCTTTAAGCACTTCATCGCGGATGTCCATCACTTTACTCCATTTTTCTTTGAGTTCTTTAAAGTTGCTGCGTTCATCCACTTCCGGGAAGTCTGTCAATTGTACAGACGGCTCTTCCTCATTTAAATAAGACCACAATTCATCCGTTGTATGCGGAAGGATCGGTGTCAAGATTTTCAACAATGTGAGCAAGCAATCGTACATCACTGATTGCATCGCACGGCGAGCTGGATTGTTTGGCGCTTCGATATAAACGACGTCTTTTGCCACATCCAAATAGAATGCAGACAATTCAACAGAAACGAAGTTGTTGATGGAATGGTAAACCGCAGAGAAGTCATACCGGTCATAAGCGGCGCGCACTTGTTTCAATACTTCCTGCAAGCGCATGTACATATATTGATCCACTTCTCGTAAGTTTTCATATGGTACACGGTCTCTTTTCGGATCAAAATCAAATAAATTTCCGTGTAAATAACGAAGCGTATTCCGGATTTTACGGTATACTTCGGAAATTTGTTTCAATAAATCCACCGAAATGCGCACATCGCCTGTATAGTCCACAGAAGCCACCCACAAACGGAGAATGTCCGCACCATACTGTTTCATTACTTGTTCAGGAACAATGACATTTCCAAGAGATTTACTCATTTTACGTCCTTCGCCATCAAGAACGAAGCCGTGGGACAGAATGCCTTTATATGGTGCAAAGCCGTTGATGGCAACCGATGTAATCAAAGATGAGTTGAACCATCCACGATATTGGTCGGAACCTTCCAAATAAAGGTCGGCAGGATATTTCATGCCCCGTTCCACAAGCACGCCTTGATGAGTGGAACCGGAGTCGAACCAAACGTCCATAATGTCTTTTTCTTTCGTGAATTTTCCATTCGGGCTTCCTGGATGCGTGAAACCTTCAGGCAATAAATCTTTCGCTTCTCTTTCAAACCAGATATTGGAACCGTGTTCACGGAATAAATTGGCCACATGAGCAATCGTTTCCGGCGTAATAATCTCCTCGCCATTTTCAGCATAGAATACCGGAATTGGCACACCCCAAGCCCGTTGACGGGAAATGCACCAGTCTCCGCGGTCACGGATCATGTTGTAAAGGCGGATTTTACCCCAGCTAGGAGTAAATGTCGTATTTTCAATCGCTTCCAATAACTGATCACGGAACGGCTCGATTGAACAGAACCATTGCGGCGTTGCACGGAAAATCACCGGTTTTTTCGTACGCCAGTCATGTGGATAGGAGTGCGTAAAGAAATTTAATTTTAATAAAGCTCCGACCTCTTTTAATTTTTCAGTCACCACTTTATTGGCATCATCATAGAACATGCCTTCAAATCCTGGGGCTTCATTTGTATAGCAGCCCCGGTCATCGATTGGGCTCAATACATCCAAACCGTATTTTTTCCCTACGATATAGTCGTCTTCCCCGTGGCCGGGCGCTGTGTGAACGCATCCGGTACCTGCATCCAATGTGACGTGTTCCCCTACCATGACTAAAGAATCGCGGTCATAGAATGGATGTTTCGCCACAATGTATTCCAATTGTTGGCCTTTCACTTCTTGAACGATTTCAACTTGTTCCCATCCAATTTCTTTTGAAACATTTTCAATCAATTCTTTTGCAATGATATATAAGTTGCCATCCACTTTCACAACGGCATAAGTAAATTCAGGGTTGACGGAAATTCCTAAGTTGGCCGGAATTGTCCAAGGGGTAGTTGTCCAGATGATGAATTTTGCATTTTCAGGAACAACACCTTTTGCGTCTTTGATTTCAAAGCTCACGTAAATGGAAGGTGATTTCACATCTTTATATTCAATTTCCGCTTCCGCCAATGCAGACTCGGAAGAAGGAGACCAGTAAACAGGTTTCAACCCTTTGTAAATGTACCCTTTCTCCGCCATGCGGCCGAACACTTCAATTTGGCGGGCTTCGAATTCAGGTTTTAATGTAATGTAAGGATTTTCCCAATCACCACGTACGCCTAAACGCTTGAATTGGGCCTTTTGATTTTCGATTTGTTCGTAGGCATATTCTTCGCAAAGTTTGCGGAATTCGGCAACCGACATTTCTTTGCGGTTCACGCCTTTTTTCGTCAAAGCATGCTCGATCGGAAGTCCGTGGGTATCCCAACCAGGAATATAAGGAACATGGTATCCTGTCATGGAACGGTGGCGGTTGATCATATCTTTGATGATTTTATTCAATGCGTGGCCGATATGAATATCTCCGTTGGCATATGGAGGGCCATCATGCAATACGAATTCCGGACGGCCTTTCGTACGCTCCAACACCAGCTTGTTAATATCCATTTTCGCCCATTTTGCTTGGATTTTTGGTTCGTTGACCGGCAGATTTCCTCTCATCGGAAAATCGGTTTTCGGCATTAATAACGTATCTTTGTACTCTACCATTGAATTTCCTCCTTCTAAAATTTTGACACCCTTTTAAAATCCTTTTTTAACTGCATAAAGGAATAGGCAAAAAAGAATTTCCCCCAAAATAAAAAAAGTTTCTCTATCCCTTAGGGACGAGAAACGATTACCCGTGGTACCACCCTTGTTCACAACGCCGAAAAAGGAAAAGCTCCGACGCTGCCTCATGACACTGTAACGTCGTGTGGACGAAATCACTTACTTTCCTTTCAGTGATTTGGCTCGGGAGTGATTTTCTTTTTTGCCGCTTGTTCGAGCTTCCACCGTCCTCGAATCGCTATATGACCGCCAGCAAAAAATACTCTCTCCTTCAACACCTGTCAGCCGCTTGTATTAAATTTCTGTGTATCAGTATATGAAAATCATGGGAGTCAGTCAAGTAGTAAGAAAATTGTTACAATTTTTCCTGCTCAGTCGCACTTTTTCTATAATATTCTTCATCGTCATCCTGCTTGAATTGCTCTTGTATTTCCGTAAGGCCCACATCATACTCCATTAAATGATCCCAATCATCGGAATTCAGCAAGTCCAATTGGGCTTCCACCAACATTTTGAAACGGTTGCGGAATACTTTGGACTGTTTTTTCAAAGCGTCGATTTCAATCGTAATTTTGCGCGCTTTGGCCAACGCTTCATTCACAATGCGGTCCGCATTTTTTTCCGCTTCCTTAATGATGAGCTTTGCCTCTTGCTGGGCATTTCTGCGCACTTCTTCCGCAGCCTCTTGTGCAACGACAATGGATTTTTGGAGCGTTTCTTCCATCGTATTGAAGTGTTCCATTTGTTCCGTCATTTGTTTCACTTTATCTTCCAGCTCTTTTTTCTCCCGGAGCAAGAGCTCATAATCTTTAATAATCTGGTCCAAAAATTCATTGACCTCGTCTTCCGCATAGCCTCGGAAAGACCTCGTAAATTCTTTATTATGTATATCAAGAGGTGATAGTGGCATCGTTTCGCACTCCTTTAATCAAAAATATAGGCATATTCCTATTATACCCATCAATGTTGTTCTTGACAGTAAATTTTTTTATACAATTCACTTTCTCTCGATTTGACTGATGACTAATCGGATCTTCTCCTTCTTCGTTCGCCCTTCGATTCCATCAATTTTGAAACGTCCATATCCCCGGCAGGAGACCAAATCGCCCTCTTGCAGTTCAAAAGCCGTTTCTTCGCAAAGGGCAAAGTTCACTTTTACTTTGCTTCCCCGGATCAAGTTTTGGGATTTTTGCCTCGAAAGATTAAAACTGCTTGATAAAACCGCATCCAGTCTCATGGAAGATACCGTCAGCCGTTGCTCCTTCCATTCCCCTTGCGGAGGAATCAGTTGATCCATGTTTTCAAGTTCTTGGATTCGGACATGAATTTTTCCCACTTTTTTTAAGTTTGTTTTTACATACGAGGCGATTTCCGATGTACAGGCAAACTGGATCGTTTCCTCGTCAATACGGATATCACCGAAGTGTTTCCGGTCAATTCCAAGGGAAAGCAATGCACCTAACACATCCGGATGCTTCAATTGGACAAACTTGGATGGAAAGGTCAACTGTAAAACGGTAATGTCGTAATCTTCCATTGTCGGAATAAAATAAGAAGGAGCGATATAAACCCTTTTCCTCTCCGCTTCCTGAAACATTCCTTCGCCATAAACGGATAGTCCGTCATGATTGCCCACAATGGACTGAACAATATGAAGTTCCCGTGGATCCAAAAAAGCGGTCAATTTAGGGGCGTAGCGATCTTCCACTTCTTTTTTCCACTCGATGACCCTTTCAATAAAAGGATGCTCATCTTTGCGAAAATGTTGCATAATATTTTGCATGGCGTCATCTCTCTCAGTACATTTTCTTACAACCGGCACATGAATATTCAAGTAAAATCGGAACATTAAATAAAATGGATGTGACTCCCCATTGAGCCGCATCCATTTAATAAAATAGCATATGCAACAAATTATAAATTCCCTGCTCGATAAATGTCAGCACAATTAAAGCGATAATCGGAGAAAAATCGATCATTCCAATTGGAGGAATGAATTTACGGAAAAATCCCAAATAAGGTTCGCACAATTTTTCCAAAAATTGTCCCAAAGCTGTATCCCTGGATGCAGGTATCCATGACATTAAAATGTAAATGATCAACATTAGCGTATAAATTCTGAAAGCAAAAGATATAATATCTGTTATGTCCATAGATTCTTTATTACCTCACTATTTTCATATATCGTCATAAAAGTATCCGGATATTTCGCCTTGCACTTCCACGTTGTCCGGTGTGCATAGGAAGATGTTATCACCGATACGTTGAATATCTCCACCTAAAGCATAGACGGTTCCGCTCAAAAAATCAATAATTCGCAATCCTGCTTCACGGTCAATCCGCTGAAGATTGACGATGATGGCACGTTTATTTTTCAAATGTTCAGAGATGTCCTGCGCTTCTGCATACACTCTTGGTTCAACAATGACGACTTTGGCATTTTTCAAAGCATTGGCCGATTGAATGTTGATGACATTCAACGTTTTTTCTTCGCCATGGCTATTGACGATTTTTTTCGTTGTTTTTCTTGTTACAGTCTCTTGCGGCAATGCGACCGGTTCATTCATTGATGGTTGAACTTGCTCTTCTTCTTCTTCCAAGTAAAAGAAATTTTTTATTTTGCTGAACATGCCCATCTTTCCAACCTCCTATCCAACAAGAGCTGTTCCGATCCGAATAAATGTGGCCCCTTCTTCAATCGCAATCTCGTAATCGTTGGACATACCCATCGATAATTCTTGACAAGGTGCGTAGGGCAAATTTAAATTTGCAATCTCTTGTTGTAATTCTTTCAATCCACGAAAGACTTTCCGAATCACTTCTTTGTCATCCGTATTTGGCGCCATCGTCATTAAACCGACAACCTGAATCTTGCTGAACTTTTCCAAAGATTGAATAAATGGTATCACTTCTTCCTTGCTTAAACCATGTTTGGATTCTTCGCCGGATACATTGACTTGAACAAAACATTTTACCGGGTTTACAGCCCGCTTCTCAATTTCTTCCGCCAAGCTCATACGGTCCAAAGAGTGCAAATAATCGATTTCATTGATGACTTTTTTTACTTTTCTTGATTGCAAAGTGCCAATATAATGCCAGATGGCTTGATCTTGAATCGCTTCTTTTTTTGCGAGCAACCCTTCCGGACGATTTTCTCCGAGATGGATGATGCCGGCTTCCAATGCTTCTTTTGTTCGTTCAACCGAAACTTGTTTTGTTACCGCGATTATTTGAATATGATCATCTTTTCGATGTGCCCTTGTTTTTGCGTCTTCTATTCTTTGCTGTATAATTTCCAAGTTTTCCCGAATGCTAGCCATATTAAATCCCATCTTTTCTTTACAACAATAGTTTCTTTCATTTTATCAATCAACTCTCGATTTTTCAATGAAATAGCGGAATTAAGAAATACCTTTAACTAAAATGACATCTTTCCCAATCACTAAAATATCACTGATCAGCACTTTTTGGATTGCCTCTTCTCCTTGGAAAAAGTTGAATAGTTTTTTCGGTTCCGCTACAAGAAAAGCTGTGATCATGCCCGTTTGTTCACATACTTCCGCATCGATAATGTACCCGATAAACCGTCCGCTTCCCGCTTCAATGATTTCTTTTTGCTGCACTTCTGAAAACTTCAAGGGAATCTCCTTTCAACCAGACTATATTCTCAGTTATCACTAAATCTGATCAATTCATGAGAACAATCATAAAATTTCACAATTTCTCTAATCATTCACCCATAAAAAGACAGCTAAACCAATCGGAAAATGTATACGTTTAATTAAAAAAGCGTCAAAGGCAGTGAGTTTCATTCTATTTTATGTTTCACAACCTTATTTGACCTCTTGCGGTTCTTCCTCTTTTAAAAATAAAAACGCACTTGTGAAAGTGCGTTGGATTAGACGGAGCAAAACATTATCCAAATTTATAGTCCTTTTGCATTGTCTCAATGGCATTTTTTTCAAGTCTAGAAATTTGGGCTTGTGATATTCCGAGGGATTTTGCGATTTCTGTTTGTGTTTCGCCGTAGTAAAACCGTTTAGCGAGAATTAATTGTTGGCGTTCATCCAACTTTTGAATACTTTCCTTTACGCTTACATATGCAACCCATTGATCTTCCGACACATCTTCATCCCTCAATTGGTCCATGATGTAGACAGCGTCTCCGCCGTCAGAATAAATCGGCTCCTGAAGGGAAAGAGGATCTTGAATCGCATCCAAAGCATAGAGCACGTCTTCTTTTTTCATATCAATCATTTCGGCAATTTGTTCAATGGATGGTTCATATAAATTTTCTGAAATGAATTTTTCTTTTGCCTGCATCGCTTTATAAGCAATATCTCTCAAGGATCTTGATACGCGAAGGGCATGATGGTCCCTTAAATGTCTGCGTATTTCTCCAATTATCATCGGTACAGCATATGTCGAAAATCGTACATTATGTTTTAAATCGAAATGGTCGATGGCTTTCAATAATCCGATACATCCAACTTGGAACAAGTCATCCGCTTGTTCTCCCCGATAAGAGAATCTGCCTACAATGCTCAACACGAGCCGCAGATTGCAGATCACCAATTGTTCTCTTACGGATGTATCACCATTTTTTAGACGGACAAACAACTCTCTCATTTCTTCATGTTTTAATACCGGCAAAGAAGCAGTATCAACACCGCAAAGCTCGACTTTTGTACGCACCATCTTCTTTTCCTCCAGACTTTTATCTCTTGGATTGTTTTTTAAGTTTGTCCGAAAAGGAAAAGAATATGCGTGCGTTGAGCGTCCAATTTCAACCAATTCCTTATGAGATTGGTTGGTTCAAGGATTCTCTCAACTCAGATATAATTTTCTTTTCTAATCGGGAAATATAGGATTGGGATATTCCCAAGTGATCCGCCACTTCTTTCTGCGTCATTTCCTTTTTGCCGTTGAGACCGAACCGGCATTCCATAATATATCTTTCCCGTTCGCTTAATCCGTTGATCGCTTCAAACATCGATGCACGCTCAATTTTCTTTTCAACATCATTCATAATAATTTCTTCATCCGTGCCTAAAATATCTGATAATAGGAGTTCATTACCATCAGGATCCGAGTTCAATGGTTCATCTAAAGAGACTTCGCCTTTCATACGACTTGTCTTTCGCAAGTGCATCAAAATCTCATTTTCGATGCATCGGGAAGCATATGTGGCAAGTTTGATATTTTTTTCTTTATTGTATGTTTCGATGGCTTTGATTAATCCGATAGAGCCGATGCTGATCAAATCCTCAATTGGCGTGCCGGTGTTATCGAAACGTCTCGCAATATAAACAACAAGACGCAAGTTTCTTTCAATCAATGTATCACGCGCTTTCATATCACCATTCATAAATGCTTCAATTACAGACATTTCTTCTTCTCTGGACAATGGTACTGGCAATGAATCATGACCTCCTATATAGTATGTTTTTTTAGTACGAAACTTACTGAATATTTTCAAAAGAAGCTCTTTTAGTCTTTCAAACAACCATTCTCCCCCTTTATGAATTAGTTCAACGCTAAAACGTGGAGTATCATTTGTGCATTCTGCGGAAACCGGGCATCGTGTCGGGTAAATACCACATATTCTTCCAATATTTCCTTCTTTATGTTTCCGTAAAGAATCAGACGTTCAAAGCGAAAGGCAAGAGCGGTTGACGTTTCTTTTTGTACCGTTGACAACTTCAAAATTCTGATTTTAGGGTACATAAAGTCAGGAAACATTGTTAGTTGATAAGGATTCTTTTCGTCCCACGAAAGCAATCCCTCTTTTAACTCTTTCGGCAGTTTCTCTTCCACCGCCTGATACGATAAGAAATGAACCGGTTTGCCGCTGATCGGCTCCACACATTCATTTCCCGTATCAATGAATCCTTTCAACGAATACGATTTTTGGAAGAGCTCCAATTCGCAATCAACAACGAATGATTGCTGCAACCTCTCCTTTGTCATATTTCTCCATTTCGAATGAATAAAAGTTAAACTGAGAACAGCGATACTTAAACAAAAGATAAAAAAAATGAGATCGGATTGCCTGAGCAGGAAGGGCAATAAACTGGTCAAAAGCCCTCCCAGAAAAAAGGTGGCCACAAGCAGCACTGTGCCCTGTTTCAGCAAGGTTTGAATCCGAAAGGAGAAAGCGAGTCCAATTAGAAGAACAAAACTTGCAAGAGCCCCTATAAAAGATTGATAGAGAATTGATGACACGAGTCCGCTAATGAATGCACTGAACAACAACCTTCGTTTTTTTACATACAATCCCGTTATTTCCTTCGTAAACTTTAATAGGAAGTAATTAAATAACGTATTGTATAGTACGAGCAATTCTCCAATCATTTTAGCGTCCTCCTATTGATAGATTAACACTACCCTCATGTAGAAAATGTCAAAACGTCGGAGCTAATCCGGAGTTTTTATTGACAAAATATTGCATGGAACGGGAAATTATGCATAAAAAAAGAACTATCCGGAAAGATTTTCATCTTTACCGGATAGTTCATTCATAATTTGAATCAGAATACCGAAAAGCTCCGTTAAAAGAAATGTCGATTTTTTCGTTTTTTTGTAACAATATTTCCTTCACTGCTTTTATTGATTTCGGTGGCGACGGTTTCTTAAGAATGTCGGAATGTCTAATAGATCTTCTTGTTGGTTGCGGTAATATTCCTGTTGTTGCTGCGGCTCGATATTTCGTTCGCGCACAGGAGATTGCTGGGTTTGTCCAGCGTTTGCTTGCGTGCTGCGCGCATTGATGGACGTTCTTGCACTTTGGGCTGCCTGAGGTGCGGCATCATCGAAGCCAGTTGCGATTACGGTTACGATAATTTCATCATTCAAGTTTTCGTTAATGACTGAACCGAAAATCATATTCACTTCTTCATCAGAAGCGGAAGCAACAATATCCGCAGCCTCCTGAACTTCAAACAGGCTCAAGTTTGTACCGCCGGTGATGTTCATGATGACCCCTTTCGCACCATCAATGGACGTTTCAAGAAGCGGACTGGAAATCGCTTTTTTCGCAGCCTCTGTTGCACGGTTTTCACCGGAAGCGATACCGATACCCATCAGTGCTGAACCTTTGTTTGACATGATGGTTTTCACATCTGCGAAATCCAGGTTGATGAGACCTGGTGTGGCAATCAAGTCGGAAATCCCTTGTACACCTTGGCGCAATACGTTGTCAGCTTCGCGGAAAGCTTCAAGCATTGGAGTGCTTTTATCAACGATCTGCAACAGTTTATCGTTCGGAATGACGATCAATGTATCCACCGCTTCTTTCATCGCAGCAATTCCACTGATCGCCTGTGTTTGTCTCTTCTTTCCTTCAAAAGAAAATGGCCTTGTCACAACCCCAACAGTTAAAGCTCCCATATCCTTTGCGATTTGTGAAATGATTGGTGCGGCACCTGTTCCAGTTCCTCCACCCATGCCTGCAGTGACAAACACCATATCGGCTCCACGTACAACTTCTTCAATCTGTTCTCTGCTTTCTTCAGCAGCCTTTTTTCCAATTTCAGGATTTGCCCCTGCACCTAATCCACGAGTCAGTTTACTACCAATCTGCAATTTTATTTCCGCTTTTGAGAGATTTAAAGCTTGAGCATCTGTATTTACAGCAATAAATTCAACACCTTGAACGCCATGTTCAATCATTCGGTTAACAGCATTATTTCCACCACCGCCAACACCAATGACTTTGATTTTGGCTAGTTGGTCAATATTCGTATCAAATTCTAACATTCTTTCTCCTCCTACCACACTAGTCTAAGATTTTGGTTTTTTTCTTTTCATTATTCAAAAAATTTGTCAAATAGTCGTTTGGCTTTATCAAAGACGCTTGTTTTATTTTCGTTATCAGCTTTTTCAGATGCATGAGATTGTTTTTTAGGAGGAGTAGTAACTGAACCTACCGCTTGATAAACAGGTGCTTTCGAAACTGGGCTTCTTCCGAAGAATTCATCTTCCATATGCGCGTAACAAATTAAGCCAACAGCGGTTGTATATGATGGATCCCGGACACCTATAAAATCAGGTATATATATTCTTACACGGGTTTGCATCACTTGACGGGCAAGTTGCGCAATCCCTTCCAATGAAGCGACACCACCTGAAAGTACGATTCCACCTGGTAAGTCTCTGACTCCTAAACGGGCTAATTCATCCAAAACAAGTTCAAACAATTCTTCTAAACGTGAACCGATAATTTCCGCAATAAACTTTTGGCTGTACTCTTCTGTTACATCTGTGCCAACAACCGGCACTTCAAACACTTCATCTTCAGAAGCATCCTCATAAAAAGCATGTCCATACTCTCTCTTTATTTTTTCGGCTTGTTCTGTCGGAGTTTTAAGTATGATGGACAAATCTTTTGTAATATGATCCCCTCCAACAGGAACGACTCCCGTATGGGTCAGCAAGCCATCTTCAAAAACGGCGATCGTGGTTGAACCCCCGCCTATATCAATAAATGCAGTACCTTGGTTTTTTTCGTCTTCCGTCAATGCAAAATATCCTGCTGCCAATGGTTGCAAATATATTTCTTTTATATCAAGACCTGCCCGTTCAACGCATCTTAAAACATTGTGCAATAGTGTGCGAGATGTGGTAATCATCGTAGCATCCATTTCCAGTCGGATACCAATCATTCCACGGGGATCTTTGATTTCATCCAGATTATCCACGATAAACTGTTTCGGAATCAAATTGACCAATTCCCGCTCCGGTGGTATCGACATCACTTGGGCAGATTCAAACACTCTTTCCAAATCTTCATCCGTAATTTCCCGATTTTCACTGTTAACTGCAACTACACCTTTTACCGGCTGTAATACTGTTTGATTTGCAGGAATTCCTAACACGACTTCTCTTATCTGTATTCCTGTCATTCGTTCCGCTTGTTCTACAGCTTTTTTTATGGATTGGACGGTTGCATCTATATCAACAATTGTGCCTTTTCTTACTCCGTTCGTTTTGACGTTTCCTACTCCTATCACATGCAACTGGCCGTCTGTCACGTCACCGATCAGCGCTTTTATAGAAGAGGAACCTATATCAAGTGAAATATATATATTTTGATGATTCATTCCACCGCACCTCCTTCGAATGCTACTCCACTCATTCTATTTTAAAATATTATATATGTGTCAGTAAATTTTTCTATAACATCATACATAATAAATTCTACCGTTATTATACAGTTTTTTCATCCTTTTTTACATGTCTGTCTTCCCACTTTTGTATCAAAATTCGTCGAATTATAGCAATATTTTGAAAAAGCCTTACTCCAAATGCAAAAATTGCAGCCAAATACAAGTCCACCCCTAAATGGACGCCCAAAAAAGCGAGTCCAATGGCCAATGCAATATTGAAGAAAAAGCCGGTAATAAATACCTTATCATCGTATACTTGTTGCAAATTGGCTCTTATACCGCCGACAATGGTATCGAGGGCGGCAAGCACGGCAATGGAGAGATAATTTTCATATTCGGAAGGAATTTGAATATCCGTCAGCAATCCCAAAGCCAATCCTAATATCAATCCTAAAAATGGTAACCACATAATTAATCCCCTTCACTTTTCAACAAATAACTGTTCGTGAATTCTCCATCATAGGCGCCAATCGTAATTTCTTCTTCCGCCGGATTAATGGTCAACTTCAGATTATCGATGTAAAAATCATCCTGGAACGTTGATGCATATAAATAGCTGTAAAGTTTTTCAGCCTGTTCAAAGGTTTCCGTAATGATCAAAATATCCACATTCGAATTGCTTATTGGAACACTGTTCACCGTGGTTTTTCCATTGATATCCCGAATGGCCGTCGTATGGACAACCCTTTGTCCATCAATTTCGATATATAATCCGTTATATCGGTAGATTTCATTCACAAGGCGGATTAAAAGATCCGGGGATATTGGTTCCACTTTAAATCCGCTGAGAATCAGTTCTTCCGCAGGTTTAATATTTAAGCGCAGTCCAGGACCTGTCACTTCTGAAAGCCCCGCTCTTACCCTCAAATCTTCAACGGTTGATTGCAGGACTTTTCCAAGCTCTTTGCTGTTTTCATCTTCATACTCCGCTTTTATGTTTTTCAGGGAGGCAATTTCGTTCAGGAGCTCCGAATGCAGCTTTTTTTCTTCGGTCAGCTCTTGGCGTATTTCCCAAATGTCTCTCGTGTCACGGGATTCAGGCTTTTTTACTGTGTTATATTGGACTGCGATCATGAATCCTACAACAAAGGAGATTAAAGTAATCCGGATTACTACATTCTTCTCCACCTACCTGCCCCCTTTTACATTTTGATATCTTCCAAACCTTGAATCGTCACGACAATCGAATCATTGATTAATCGTTCGAAAACTCCGCCGGCTATTTTTAAAGAGGAGATTAAAGTATCAGCGTTTCCGATTGCTTCAATTTCGAATGGAGCAGGATATTGTTTTCCGTCGATTGTAATCACTGGACCGTTGCAATGAATATAAGAATTCGGTTTCAAGCGATGACCATTGATGGCGATGGCTTCTGCCCCGGAAATCTTCAATTCATTGATGACCATAAAAATGTGGCTCTCATGGACAATATAATCATTCGGATTTGTCGATTTCGGATCATATTGGCCATCTTGCAAAGTCACTTTGATTCCTTCGCCATGGGCAGGCAATTCACCAAGTATCAACCTCAGCCTCTCAGCCTCTTCGGCCAATTCCTTGTAATCTTCTTCATTTTCGGTAAAAGACTTCTCATATTCCCGGATCTGGGCTTTCAAATCATTGAGCTCGTCCATTAATTCTTTGTTTCTTTCCTGCTGCTCAATCAGTTCATTCCGGTAAGTATCCTCTTGTTCGATATAACTGGAACGGACTTTTTTATTGTCTTTTGCCAAATTGTAGGAATAACCGATCATGAAACCAGTCACGATGCAAACGAGCAGAAGGATGAAATGCTTTCTCGTAATTTTATTTTGTCTTCGGTTATGGAGTCGATTCATCATGTTCCACATCCTGTTCAACCGATGCATCATCGGATTGTCCGCCAATATTCAATTTCTTATATTCTTCGGAATATGGCTTGAAATATGAACCAACTTCAATATCTATGATCCCCTTTTCATTTTCCGCTGCGTTTTCAATCTGGGCGATAATGGCCGGATAATACTTCAGTTTTTCAGAAAGCGAAGTGATTTCCGCGCGAACCTCATAGCCATCATTCATAAACAACGTAATCGCATAGGGGTCCGTTTCCGTAGCGGTCAAATTAATTTGGGAAATTAATGCCAACACCTCATCATCGAGTTCAGCCAGTTCCTTCAGCACCATTTTTCTTAATTTCTCATCCTCAAAGTTTAAAAAGATGGGTGCGTCAATGGTGGGGACTTCGTCAGATGCTTTATAGACCACACCGTTTTCAAGAATTGGATGAAACTGATGATCTTCAAAAATATAGGCCACCCGGCGGTACTCTTTTACTTGTATTTCCACTGCCGTAAGCAATTTCCGTTTTACCTTCACTTCTTTGACCCAGTCTTCTTTCAATTTCTGTTCAACTTTTGATGCTTTGAATCCCCACAATGAATCGCCGACTTGGAGTCCGGATTTGTTCAAATAATATTCTTCTGTTGCCAGTTCGGCTCCATGTACTGTAATTTTTTGAATATTGCTGTAAGGAGATTGGAAGTAAAGGAGTAAAAATAACGTTCCCAAAAATAGCGAAATGATGACGGCAAACTTGATGTTCGTCCGTCTTCTCCGCTTTTTCTTTAAGGTGGGAATTCGTTCTTCAATATCAATGACTTTGTCCATTTTTACTCCTCCTTTCCATTTAAGTGGTTCGATTCGAAATTGAAACAATCACACCAACGATAAACCAGATAATCATAAGGGATGTACCGCCGTAACTAATGAACGGCAATGTCACACCGGTTACCGGAATGAGCCCGATCACGACTCCGATATTCAAGGCGGCTTGAAAACCGATCATTGCCACAAGAGAGCTGATGGCAAAGAAATCAGAGCTTCTGGTCGATTGCAATGCCAATCCCATTCCGGAATAGATGAATAAACAAAACAATGCGATGATGAAGCATCCGCCCAAAAATCCGATTTCCTCCAGTATGATGGAAAAAATAAAGTCGTTCTGCGGTTCCGGCAAATACAAAAATTTTTGTCTGCTTTGCTGGAAACCATGGCCCAAGAGTCCTGCAGGTCCGATTGCCATCAAAGACTGCACCGCCTGGAAACCGCTGCCCAACGGATCTGACCACGGATCAATGAAAGCTTCAATACGCTTCAATCGATAAGGTGCCGCTGCGATAAGACCGATCAGCCCAATCACCCCAAGGGCGATAAACGCCACATACAGCTTGATTGGATATCTTGCAATAAAAAGCAGGATAAATGAAGATACGACCAGGATAAACACGGAACCGAAATCCGGTTGCAGCATAATCAAAGCACTTGGAATAATGATGAGAAGGAAATGCCGAAGACGGACAACCTGCTCACCACTGGGCACCTTGCTTAATTGATGGCTTAAATACATCAAAGTCGTGATTTTCACCAACTCGGCAGGCTGTACGGTCAAAGGCCCGAGTCCAATCCAGCTTTGGGAACCGTTTCGCTCCAGCCCAATGCCCGGAATCAACACAAGTACCAGCAGTATGAGCGAAAATAGATACAAACTTCTCCATGTTTTTTCCTTGTGGAAAACCGGCATATTGGAGACGGTATAGAACACGATGAGCGCCAGCAGGAGATAAACGGACTGCTTGATGTAAAAAGGAATCTCCCCTTCGTAATGGATCGCACTCCAATATGTACCTGCCGAATAAATGAAAACCACACCTATTATGGAAAGCATAAATGCTGATATGATAAACAGCCTTTTATACGTAAATTTCAGTGAAGGCATCCTTTCCTAAAAATTTTTGCTTCCATACAAGCAATTAAGAAAGTTTCATTGCCGCCTCGATAAATAAATCTCCCCGGACTTCGAAGCTTTTGTATTGATCCCAACTTGCGCAAGCAGGGGATAATAAAATAATATCTCCACTTGCAGACAGCTCCGCAGCCTTTTCGACCGCTTCCTCAATATTCGCAGCAATTTCGCATGTTCCAATATTGCAGGATTTTGCAAATTCGATGAAACGGTGCTTTGTTTCTCCCATTGCAACAACGGCTTTCACATTTTTCATGGCTTCCCGCAATTCTTCAAAGGAATGTCCCCGGTCAAGCCCTCCAGCGATCAATACAATCGGCTGTTGAAAAGCTTCCAAAGCCACCTTGGTTGCCAAGCAATTTGTAGCCTTCGAATCGTTGTAAATCTTGCGCCCTTTCCATTCGCGTACAAATTGGGTGCGATGGCGTACACCAGAGAAGGTTTTCAGCACTTCTTCAATCGCTTCCTTGCCGCATCCGTAAAGGTTGCAAGCGGCAATCGCTGCCAACACGTTTTGCAAATTGTGTTTGCCCGGTAAAGCGATGATCTCCCGTTGCAAGAACGGTTCTCCCTGCCAGTAAATCGTTGTTTCATCTGCGCTGATCCCTTCATCCATCCGGCCTTGTATGCTGAAAGGTATTTTTTTGGCGCGCGATTCTTTCGCCCATTCCACCACTACATCCTGATCTTTATTGAAGATTAAATAATCCTCTTCCGTTTGGTTTTTGGTGATGCCGAATTTCGCTTTCGCGTATTCTTCAAAGGTGCCATGATAATCCAAATGGGCATTGTATAAATTGGTCAGCACCGCAATTTTGGGTTTGAATTGGTCAATCCCCATCAATTGGAAAGAGGATAATTCCGTTACAATCACTTCATCAGCCGCGGCCTTTTCCGCAACGCTGCACGCGACTGTACCGATATTGCCCGCAATTTTCGGATGGCGGCCACCCGCTTTTAACATTTCAAAAATCAATGTCGTTGTTGTCGTTTTCCCGTTTGTTCCGGTAATGCCAATCATCGGCGCTTCGCTGATCAAATAAGCCAGTTCGATTTCCGTAATCACGGGCAATTTACGGGAAAGAGCGTCTTTTACAATTGGATTTGTGTATGGAATTCCAGGATTTTTCACGACAAGTTCAAATCCTTCATCCAAAAGATCTTCCGGATGTCTTCCGCAAATGACTGTGATTCCTTTTTTCAGTAATGATTGGGCATCAGGATTTTCATCGAAAGGTTTTGCATCATTCACCGTCACAAAAGCTCCAAGTTTATGTAAAAGAAGTGATGCAGCCACCCCGCTTTTTGCCAAACCTAAAACTAACACTTTTTTATGTTGAAATTTTGTTGTATGAATCATAAATATGCCTCCGCTATCACAGCAATCATTGCTACTAATAATGCCATTGTCCAAAATACGCCAACCACTTTTCTCTCCGACCATCCTGATAATTCAAAATGGTGATGAATCGGCGCCATTTTAAAAATGCGTTTTCCTCTTGTTTTAAAGCTGATTACTTGAAGGATCACCGATAAAGTTTCAATCACAAAAACAAGCCCTACAACCAGCAGCAGCAATTCTTCCTTCACAATGATGGATACGAGCCCGAGAGCGCCTCCCAATGCAAGGGATCCGGTATCCCCCATGAACACTTTTGCAGGGTTCGCATTGAAAATTAAAAATCCTAACAATGCTCCCGTGACAGCAAAAGTGAATACCGCCACATCCGCTTGTTCATTAAATAGCGCAATCACTCCAAAGGCGCTGAAGGCAATGGATGCAGTGCCGGCCACCAATCCATCCAACCCATCCGTCAAATTGACCGCATTGGAAAAACCGACAAGCCAAAAAATTAAGAAAGCTACATAAAGAATTCCCAGGTCAATCGACCATTCGGTAAACGGGATGCTGATGGAAGTATCGAAAGCCCCCAGTCTTAAAAGCAGGAATGCCAGGATGGAAATAACGATTTGACCGATCAATTTTTGCAAAGAAGTTAATCCCAAATTTCTTTTCAAAACAATTTTGATGCTGTCATCGAGCAGTCCGATTACGCCAAATCCCACCAGTACGAGCAACAGGACGACGGACTGGGTAGTGAATAAATTAAAGATTTTCCCTGCAATGATGGTAGTGGCAATGATGGAGATTAAGAATATCACTCCGCCCATCGTCGGTGTACCCGCTTTTTTCATATGGGATTTTGGGCCTTCTGTGCGAATGCTTTGACCGAATTTCAGTCTTCTTAATATTGGTATGAATATCGGACCTAATATCACTGAAATAATAAAGGATACAGCTAAAATGGTTATTGTTGTTTCGATAGACATGTTAGATCTCCCTCAAAAACTTCTTTCTGAATTGATTTCTACAATATCACAAAATATTACATGGCACCATTAACAAATTGTGGTAGTATTTCATTCCGGGAATTTCCTGCGGGATAAAAGCGGATCCCGCAGGTGATAAGCGATTGGAAAACAATCCCTTCCAATCTGATCAATCCCCCAAATATAGATGAATGGTTCCATCGACTTCCAATATGTTGTCCGGTTCTGGCAATTGGGATTTAACAACTTCTCCTTTTCCATGCAATTCGATATGGAACGGATAATTCAATTTCATGATTTCATCCACTTTCATTCCCACTAAATTCGGTACCCGTTCCGTCATTGGATCTCCCCAACGATACTGCTTTTCCAACTGGCCTTCCCGATTGACTTGCAACCCGATAATCGGCGCAATATCCTCGATGATTTGCCCTACGATAGGAGCGGCGATCGTGCTTCCAAATACAACGGAACTTTTCGGACTATCAACGGCAACGTATACAACCACTTGTGGATGATCGCTAGGTGCAAAACCGATGAAAGAAACAATATAATCACCCGATTTGTATCGGCCGTTTTCCACCTTTTGGGCCGTTCCGGTTTTTCCTCCAATGCGCAGCCCATCCCGGTAAGCATTGCGTCCAGAGCCATTTGCAACAACCGATTCCAAAGCGTACCGAACCTTTTCTGAAGTTTTTTCGCTGATTACAGTACGTTTCAGCTCCGGTTTATTTTCAAGAATGGTTTTTCCCGTTTCAGAATCGACTATTTTTGAAACGACATAAGGCTTATAAAGTTTCCCTCCATTAATGGCTGCGGACACTGCCTGGACTTGCTGGATCGGAGTCACCGCAATCCCTTGCCCGAAGGAAGTTGTCGCATGTTCAACGGGTCCGAAGGCTTCTTTTGAAAATAGGATGCCGGTCGCTTCACCTGCAATATTTGATCCTGTTGATTCCCCAAAACCAAAGTTTTTAATGTATTGCAATAATTTGTCCGGCCCCACCCGTTGGCCAAGTTCGATAAAACCAGGGTTACAGGAGTTTTCCACCACTTGCAAAAAAGTTTGCTGTCCATGGCCTTCCCGTTTCCAGCAACGCAACCTCGAATCTTCCACGATTGTATACCCTCTATCGTAGAATGTATCTTTGTCCAAATCGACTTTGCCCTCCTCAAGGGCAGCAGCCAAAGTAATAATTTTAAATGTTGACCCTGGCTCAAAGGTCATCCAGACTGGCAAGTTGCGGTTATAGATTTCAGGTTTCGCATTTTCATAATTGCTGGGATCGTATGTAGGATATGAAGCAAGGGCCAATATTTCACCCGAATTTGGATTCATCACGATTGCCAGCGCCTGTTCCGCATTGTATTTTTTCATCGCTTGCGCCAATTCTCTTTCCACCACTTGTTGGACTTCCAAATCAATGGTCAGTTGCACCGTCGCACCTTGTTTCCCTTCCCGCCACTCATCATCCACGTGTGGCAAAGCATTCCCTTTCGCATCTGTAAAAAGCCGGATGGCCGCATCTTTTGACGTCAAATATTTATCGTATTGAAATTCGATTCCTGCCAATCCTTGTGTGTCGTAGCCGGTGAATCCAAGGAAACGGGAAAGCAGCGTTCCGTAAGGGTAATGCCGTACGTAATCGACACCGGTATATAAGCCGTCGATTTTCAATCCTTGCAGTTCAACGGCTTGTTCGTACGTAATGTTTTTCCCTTCCGGCGCAAGCTTGACTAAATAGGATTTGGAGTTCATTTTTTCATAGAGTTTCTTTTCATCCACTTTTAATACGGAAGCGATTTGTTTTGCAGCTTGTTCGATATTGTCATTTTGAGCCGGCATGAAATATAGGGTCGGAGCCAATTTGTTTGTTACAATCACTTCACCGTGTCGATCGACGATTTCCCCACGCTCTGAAGCGAACGGAATTTCCCGATCCCAATTTTCCTTTGCCAGTTCTGTCAACTTATCATGTTGAATAACTTGGACATAAAACAGCCGTACAATGACAGCTGCCACAAAAAGAATAAATCCAAAAAGCACAATCCTTAACCGTTTTTTCGAAACGGTTGAAATCCACTTCATTCGACACCACACCCCGTTTTTAACAAGGTATGAATCGAACTTCTCATCTATTCAAAAGGGATGAATTAATCTTGTGGCAACTCTTCTTTTGTCCCCTCTTTATTTTGAACAAAGGATTCTTCAGGCGTTTTCAATTTTACAACGATTGGTGATGAATCGGTAATGACCGTATTTTCTGAAACACTTTGGCTTTCTACATATCCTTCCCCCACAATTTCAAGATTTATACCGGACATCGATTTATAGATGAGCAAATTTCTTAATGACCAATTTTCAAATGAAGGCAATGTCACAGCGCCATCGGTTTTTAAAAAGACGAGGCCGTTTTTCAACAAGGATACCCCCTCTTTCGGATATTGGTCGATGATTTCTCCCCCTTCACCGATAATGATCGGTTTCAAACCTTGACTCTCCAATTCTTGTTTTAGATTATCGGCATTTTTCCTTATATACTTTCCGATTTTCACCGTTTCTACCGGCTTCACATCTTCGGGGTTGATATTTAAATATTTCAAACTGTTTTCCATTACAGGTTTAAATACTTTGGCCACCGGTTCAGAACCTACCTCAGTATCTTTGAGTTTCGGTCTTTTTACCGCCACATAGACGATCAACTGGGGATCATCGGCAGGAGCCATCCCTAAAAAGGAATACAAATAATTGTTTTTGCCGTACAAATAGCCTCTTCCATTCGGATTCGGAATTTGGGCTGTCCCTGTTTTGCCTGCAACTTCATAACCGTCAATGTGATAGTTTCTGGCAGTACCGACTTCCGAAGTGACTGTGGATGACAATATTTTCCTTACTTGTTTTGCAGTGCTTGCCGAAATCGGCTTTCCTTTTTCTTTCGGTTTATGTTCTTCAATCACTTTTCCAGTGGAAGAATCAACTATTTTGTCAATGACATACGGCTGCATCATCACGCCATCATTGGTGATGGCCGTCATTGCCTGCACAAGTTGTATCGGCGTCACCGTAGATCCTTGTCCGAATGAAGTCGTTACATAGTTGATGGGATAACGGGTCAAAATGGTTCCGGTTACTTCCCCAGGCAAGTCAATTCCTGTCTTTTGTCCGAAACCGAATGCATTTAAATATCGAATGAACGTATCGTTCCCCATTGTTTGGAGCAAATTGGCCATCGCCGTATTCGATGAGCGTTGGAAACCTTCCAAATAAGTGATCCGTCCCCAACCGTAAACGTTGTGGTCCCGGATTGTTCTGTCAAGCACCTTATATGCGCCCGATTGATAGGTGGCATTCGGATTCCAATGGCCGGAATCAATCGCTGCAGCCAATGTGAAGGTTTTCATTGTGGAACCCGGTTCAATCACTTCCTGGGTGAGATAGTTCAACCAATTGTTTTCCAAACCTTCCCGCGTTTCCGGATTGAAAGTTGGACGCTGGGACATTGCGAGGACTTCTCCCGTTTTGGCATCCGCGACAATGCCGACCATCATTTCCGGATTATATTCTTGGTAAACATTTGTCATGGCATCTTCCAAAAAGTTTTGAATCGTTTTATCAATCGTCAAGTATATGTTGTCTCCGTTTTTCGCCGGTTTGACCATTTTTTCTCTGTTCGGGATCAGATAATGGAATGCATCCGTTTCGTATTCAATCTTTCCGTTTTCCCCGGTCAATTGTTTATTGTAAATCAACTCCAACCCCATTTTTCCGACAGAGAGGAATGTTCCATCATCCTGCTCTTCCTTCTGCGTAAAACCGATTAAGTGGGAGGCAAAGACACCATTTGGATAATATCTTTTGGTATCACTTACAAACTTAATTCCAGGCAATTGTTCCTTTTCAATTTTAGTTTTGATTTCGTGGCTGATTCCTCTACCTGCCGCGCCAAATTCCACTTGGTAATAATAGCGGCCATCCGGTCTTCGTTTTGTTAAAATTTTATAAATTTCCGATTCATCCAGGGAAATATATTTTGACAACACTTCCGCCGTCTTTTCAGGGTCCACTACATGCTGCGGTTTTTTCGGGTTTGTTGTTGCGACCGGATTGACGATGGCTATCAATCGGTAACTTAACGTGTCCTCCGCAATCACATTGCCGTTCCGGTCCAGTATTTTGCCCCTTTCGGCAGTGATCACCGCTTCCTTTTGATACAATGCCGCAGCTTTCGCCTTCAATTGTTCCCCTTCCACTTGACCTGTCGCTTGAATAAACGTAATCCTCAACAATAATGCAAAAAAGAGCCCTCCATAAAAGACGAACAATAGAAAGGCTCCCCATTGAAAACGAAATTTCTTTTTCTTCATTCTCCCGGCACAACCTTTACATTATCTTCTTTCAGAGTCAAACCGAGTGAATTTGCTTTTTCCCAGATTCTTTCGTATGTTGATAATTCGCTGACTTGCACCTTTAAATCAACATTTTGTTTCTCAATTTCCGCAATTTCTCTTTCAATTTTCTCTATTTCGATCGTTGTTTTTTGAATAGAGCTTTGCTTATGTAAAATGAATATGGATAGTGTTGCGATAAGTATGACAAATGCTATATATAGAAACTTTTCCCTTGCTGTGATGATTTTCCGGTGTTTCTTTGGTGACTGTTTGGTCTTAGGTTGGATAGCGGGTTGTTCATAGGGTGCTTCTTGATGCTGATAATAAATTTGTTGCCTTACACGAACTGCCATTTAGCCACGCCCTTTTTCATGAATTTTTTCCGAGATCCGCAGTTTTGCCGATCTCGCCCGATTGTTCGCCATTATTTCTTCTTTTGATGGCACAATCGGTTTTTTTGTAATTATTTTTAATACCGGTTGGAATTCATCTGGAATGATTGGTAACCCTGGAGGTAACTCCGGCAATGAAGAAGCCTCTTTAAATATTGTTTTGACGATGCGGTCTTCCAATGAATGGAATGTAATGACGCTGATACGGCCACCCACACGCAACAAATCAATGGCATCAGTAAGCGAATCTTCAATTGCTCCCAACTCGTCATTTACCGCAATGCGGATTGCCTGGAAAACTCTCTTTGCAGGATGTCCGCCTGTGCGACGACGGGATGCTGGAATCGCTTCTTTGATTAATTCCGCAAGCTGTCCAGTTGTTTCGATTGGTCCCTTTTTTCTTGCCAATTCAATTTTGCGGGCAATTTGCTTGGAAAAGTGTTCTTCTCCATAACGAAAAAAAATGCGCACTAACTCTTCATAAGGCCACTCGTTCACAATATGATAGGCAGTCAATTCTTGGGTCTGATCCATTCGCATGTCCAAAGGAGCATCATGTTGATAGCTGAATCCCCGCTCTGGAGTGTCCAATTGTGGGGATGAAACGCCCAAATCATAGAGAATGCCATCAACTTTCTGAATATTTAGCAAATCCAATTGTTGCTTTAAATAACGGAAATTGGAATGAACATAAGTGATTTTATCGTTGTATTGTTCCAAACGTTTTTTTGCATGCTCAATAGCATTTAAATCCTGATCAAAACAAATCAATCTTCCCGCGTCTGAAAGCTGTTGAACCAAATATTCGCTATGACCGGCCCCACCTAACGTACAATCCACATAGATTCCGTCCGGTTTGACATTCAATCCATCGACAGTCTCTTTTAGCAATACGGTAGTATGATTGAACATGTGATTTTGCCCCTTCACGGATGTATTCTCTTAGAAGTCAAAACCGATAAGATTTTCCGCAATATCGTTGAAAGACTCCTCTGCTTGGTTGAAATATTCTTCCCAAAGCTCTTTTGACCATATTTCAATTTTGGTTGAGACTCCCAAAATGACACATTCTTTTTCCAGTTTGGCATAAGCAGCAAGATTCGATGGGATGTTGATGCGCCCTTGTTTATCCAATTCAACTTCAGTAGCCCCTGAGAAGAAGAACCTGGCAAACGCTCTCGCATCTTTTTTTGTCATTGGCAAGTCTTTTAATTTTTCTTCGAGCTTTCGCCATTCGTTCATAGGATAGCCAAAAAGACAGTTATCAAGACCTCTTGTAATCACAAAAGAATTGCCTAATGCTTCACGAAATTTTGATGGTATGATTAAACGTCCTTTGGCATCAACGGTGTGTTGATATTCTCCCATGAACATGCTACTCACCCCACTTTAGTAAATAATGTACCACAATCCCCCACTTTCCTCCACACATTTTTCATTACGATGATAAACTTTTGATAAATCATGACAATCGTACTCATAAGGGAGCATTCTGATAAAGTAAAAAAGAGCTACCTCTGCCAGAGATAGCTCATAAAAATAGTCGGATATTATTAAAATTTTACTAAATAGTGGGAATTACTTATTTTCAAAGGCAACTTTAATAAATCCGAAATAAGACTTTGTCCATAGATATTTAAATACTGATAAGGATTGTATACCCGCTCTTGCCAATTGTCATTCGGATATAACTCACTTGTAATGGTGTTTAATCTGCGGATCGTATGTTCATGCTTCAGCAGCACTTCCTGTTCAACTTTTTTATTCAAATAATCCAGCTGCATGAAATGATACTGTTTATTTTTTTCCAGTATCTTTTCCAAATGAATTTGTTTCGAATCAAGATATCGGGACAAGTCTTCGTATTCCGCTTCAAGCATTTTCCGAATATGATCGATTTTGTTTTTCGCTTCCGCATCCTGAATGCTTTCGATAAATTGTTGTTTTATTTTTTCCACTTGGCCATTTACAACATCTTCAAAAGTCAGATCGTATTCAGAAAGCAATTGTTCCGCTTGTCGCGTGACAAGGGTAATGTTTAATCTCGGCGCCAAAATCGGCATCTGCAAATTCAATATTTCAAAAGCATCTTTTAATGTCGCCCAATATTGAAGCTCACCCGGACCTGCCACAAATGCCAATACCGGCAAACACATTTCTTGCATCAATGGTCTTGTCACCACATTATTGCTCAACTTTTCCGGTGACCGTTCAGCAAGCTGCAAAAGCTCGTCTTCCGTAAATTTCACGTTTGCAGCCAAATTGACAAAATCCCCATTTTTTCTTTCCAGTAAAAATCGTTCTCCGTCTTTTACATAAAACAGGTTCGCATTTTCCTCCGCCGCTGAAATCGGCGTACCATATCCGTTTTTGTCAAATAATCGCTCTTTTTCAACAACCGCCGCGCTGATTGCCTCATTTTTTTGGATGATTTGTTGAAAAAAAGCGGATTGATAATGTCGAAATGGCGGAAACGCCGAATCAATCATCAAAAGTCCTTCTTCTTGAAATAATTCGTTCAGTAAACGGGAGAAGAAATCTGTGAATGTTTCGCTTTCATTCATATGATGGAGGACCGATTGATAAATTCCCCGTGTATGTTCCGTTTCTCCATAATCTTTAAAAATTTCATCAATGAAAGCTTTCATTTCCGCATGATCAAACCGGGTTTCGGAAGCAATGGTTTTATGGCGGGGAGCTGTGCCATAAATTCTCTTTTTCGGCACCCCTTCCGCAATCGTGAAGGTATGATTGATTTCAAGAATATCGTGATCTTCCCCTGCAATCCAAAATATCGGTACCACATCAATGCCCAATTTTTCACTTTGTTCTCTTGCCAATAAAATGACACTGATCGCTTTATAAACAGAATAAAGCGGACCCGTAAGCAGCCCTGCCTGTTGTCCGCCAACGACCGCCAACGCTCCGTTTTCCAATTTATTTAAATGCTCCATCGATTTTTGTGAAATTCCGAAAGGCTCCATAAATTGATAAATGACATTGCTCAAACCTTTTCTGTCATATTGCTGTTCTTTCAAATATCCGGCTCTTATGCGAAATGAATCGTCGTTGTATGGATATTGGTAAAACGACAATAATCGTTCGCTTCCCGCCCAAAAATCAGATAACAGCTGATTGCCAACTGGTGATAATCTTTCCAGTTCCATATTACTTCTCCTCTACTTATCTCTATACATTCATATTCATTAAAAGAGTTTTACTTGTACTATTGTAAACTTTAAAGCATTGTCTGAAAAGAAAATGGCTTCAATTCTTATGTAATTCAATCCGACTATGTAACAAAAAAAATGACGCTTTGAACAATGCCCACTATCCAAACGATGTTATATACGATCAACAAGTATAAAAATTGCATCCGCCAAATCCTTCTTAAAAGGGGAACCACTTCGATCTCTTTTTGGGTTCTCCAGTCTATATAAGTCATAATCATGGCAATCAATAATGATATGGAAATGGTCACGATGCTAAATGGGGCCCCCCATAATGTTGTGATGGAGATGGTGACGGAGAAAAACAGAACAAAGGTGGTGATGTCCGCAGCCAACCGAAAACTGCTGTTCACTTGTTTTTTCAAGAGTTTGCGGAAGAACAGAAAAGATAGAATGAAAATCGCTACCGGTAATAATATCAGGATGCCAAGCACATATGCCAATACCAATTTCACGTTTTTTCACCCTCTATGGCCAACACTAAATGGTATAACGTTTTTAGAGTGGGCAATCTTTTTCCTTTTTGCTCCGCTTTTTTAATCACAGCCCCTACAATCGAATCCACTTCCGTTTTTTTGTTCATCAAACGATCCTGGAGCATGGAAGAAGTGTTGGAAGCCGTTTTCTCACATAATGCAATCACATCTTGGAAAGATATAAGCTTTCTTTGTTCCGGAAAAGCTTCCATGCATTCTTCATATAATACTTCCAACAATTTTCTGGCATGACCATTTGTCGCCAAGTCGCCATTTTTCACTTGCAGTATCGCCGTCAATGGGTTGATGAAACAATTGTATAATGCCTTCTCCAACAGCATCGTTTCAGCATCATCAACCCATTGGACAGGGAACAATCCATTCTTCACATCAAGCAAGGATTGGTATGCTTCATGATTTCCCCGACCAACCGCTAATTTTAACACACCAACACCCCGATGAATAACCGTATGATCATTTTCCTTTTGCGCACCAAATTGGCAGGATCCGAAACCAATCGATTTTTGCGGCAGTTTCAGCGCTTCTTCAAAATGGGCCAATCCGTTCTGCACAAACAAAATGGGCATATCAATTGATAATTTTTCCAGCTGAGGCAAGACATCTTTCAAATGAGTATATTTCACTGCCACAATCACTAATGAATCCCCTGCTATTTCCGCATAGCCGGAAGTGACATTCACAAATGTCTCCGTAACAGTACCATCCAAATTTCTTCTAATGATTCCATGTTTACGGATCGCTTCTTCCTGCTCTTTTCTTCGAACGATCACCGTGACTTCAAAATGTTCGGCCAAAAACGAAGCCATCAACATTCCGACAGAACCTGCACCAATCACCACAATCTTTCTCATATCCGCTACCCTCTTTGACACTTCTTTTCTTTTCATTGTACCCGCTGCCATAAAAACTCAACAAGAAAAGGTGTGACCGAAAGAGTGCCACACCCTTTTTCCATATTATACTGGAACTATTTGAAGTTTTCGATCATTTTCGTCCGGATAGTAGAAAGAGAAAATATCCGATTATTGCTGCTGCTTTTGTTGCTGCTGTTCAATGAAAACGGCTCCTTGTTGAAGCCACTTTAACACGCGATCGTGTTCCGTTTGAAGCTCCCGGTATTTCAGTTCAAGCTCATTATACGCTTCCGTCAATTCATCAAAACTGTTCAGTGCAAGTTTCAAATGGCTTCTCATTAGTTGCTTCGGTCTTTTTCTGACACTATTCAGCATTTGACCGTATTGTTGCCTTAATGTTTTATTCCAGCGGAAACCGCAAGCTTGCTTTGTACGACCCAGCACTTGCGCAGCCTCTGCAAAAGCTTCCAATTGAGTTCTTCCATTTTGAACGGCAGTTATCACAATCTCTGCCAATTTTTCATCATCTTCAGGGGTCCATTGATCTTTCCTTCTTTTCCCTTCCATACCTATCACCTCTCATTTTTTTACTCTACTATATGCAAAAAGAGAATAAATAGAATTAAAGAACATAGAAAAAATAGGTTGCGACATATAAAAATTTTGTCACAACCTATTTTCATCAACCCAGGTTTCTTTACGGTAATATGGTTGAAAAGAATGTTTTCATATACCATTTATTTTTTGCTGCTTGACTTGGACAAGAAACGTTCCACCGCTTTTTCATGCTCTTCGCTTTCCCAAAGTTTGGCGCAAAGTCTGATTTCTTCCATCACGCGTCCATAGACATTCCGCTCTCTCCATTTGCGAAGTTCAATTTCTTTATAGGCATGGTGGACAGAAGGATGAACTTTTTTCATATCCTCAATGAACGCTTCCAACGCCTCTTCTTTTGGACCATCAAACACTCTCATCGCCCAGCCGATTTCATATAATTGCTCGGCCGTATAAGGCTTGGCATCAATCAGCATTTTCAACGCCCGATCATGGCGCAATCCTCTTTCAAACAAATAAGTTCCGCCACCCCATCCAGTCGTAATGGCCAATGTTCCTTGAATGAATCCGCATTTTGCGTGGCTGGCCACCAACCGGAAATCGCAGGCTGTGGCAATTTCGCAGCCTCCACCAACGGCTGTCCCATTAATGAGTGCAATGGTTGGAACATGCAATGTGGCAAGTTCATATAAAATATTCCCCATTTTGCTGAGCATTCCAAAGGCTTCCTCTGCCGTTTTCAAACTATGGAATTCCGACAAATCCCCTCCGGAACAGAAGGCTCTATCCCCCGCACCGGTGATGACCAAAAACCGTACGTCTTTATTTTCTTTTATATGCTTAATGACTTGTTTCAACCCATCCATCACTTCGTCATTAACCGCATTTCTCTTTTCTTCCCTGTCGATGGTAAATGTTAGGATCCCATCTTTTAGATCAATTTTGTAAGACAATGAACAACATCCCCTTTTAAACAATTATTTCAACATAACGCTATATGATTTCATAGTAATAGACGAATCCGTTCTTGACAAGATTTGGTTATTACCGAAATTCATTGAAAAAAGCAAAAAAAGACTATTAGAGAGCCATGGTCACTCTAATAGTCTTTTGTAAGCAGCGTACGAACGATGCACGCTTTATTATTTGCTTACCACTTCTTTACCTTTGTAATGTCCGCAAGATTTGCAAACATGGTGAGATAAAGTTAGTTCACCGCAGTTTGGGCAATTTACCATACCAGGTACTGATAATTTGTAATGAGTACGGCGTTTTCTTTTAGCAGTTTTAGAAGTTCTTCTAAATGGTACAGCCATGATTGGCACCTCCTTACAGGTTTATTCATCTTTTTGATCAAAAAACTTAGCTAATCCAGCAAGTCTTGGATCCACTTTTGGTTTGTCATTTTGTTGACTTAACTCTTCTTCTGTATAATAACTCCAGTCTTTTCCGCCTTTGATGGTACCTTCAGTGCCTTCCTTGAACACTTGCATCGGTACTTCAAGGAGAATCAAATCTTCCAAGACCGGTTTTAAATCGATGACTTCTCCATCTATATAATGGATATCCTCATCTTCATCATTTCCCCGAAGTTCTGGATCAGCCCAACTGAAGACTTCAACCGTCTCAACTTCAACAGGAAATTCAACATCTTCCCAAGTGCGGGCACAGGGAAGGGTTAAGGTCGCTGTCAAATGCAATTGACAAGTCATTTGTGAATTTCCGATAGTACAGTGACCTTTTATATGAACGGGTGAAATATCGCGAATATCTTTATTTCGCTTTTTCACATCATCCAGCTCGACGACTGTATCAATCGGCATTCCAGTATGGCGATACTTTGATAGTTGATGAATAGACCATTTCATTCACGAATCACCCCAAGACAACAATGATGATTATATAATGTGATAATTTAGATGTCAAGATATTTTCTTGTCACTTTACAAAAACGATGCAATATTTCAGTATAAACTTATAGGAATCAAACAGAAATTTTGGAAAGGGGCATATTATGAAAGCTGTCGGAATCGTTGTGGAATACAATCCATTCCATAATGGACATTACTATCATGTTACCCAATCAAAAAAAATTACAAACGCTGATGTGGTCATCGCTGTCATGAGCGGCCCCTTTCTGCAAAGAGGAGAACCGGCCCTCGTTTCCAAATGGCACCGGGCAAAAATGGCGTTGAAGAGCGGCGTTGATATCGTTGTGGAATTGCCTTATGTGTTTAGCACCGCAAACGCTCCTTTATTTGCTGAAGGCGCGATTTTCCTCCTTGGCGCGCTGCAATGCGAAGCCTTTTCATTCGGGAGCGAAGATGGCAAATTGGAGCCGTTTTTGAACACCGCCGACTTAATCGAAACCCATTTTGATGAATATAATGAACTCATTAAAAAGTTTGTGTCAACTGGCATAAGTTATCCGCAAAGTTTGTTTTATGCATATGAACAACTGAAACAAAAGAACAACCGTGTTTATCTTGACTTATCCAAACCGAATAACATTCTTGGCTATCACTATATTGTCGCCGCCAAAAAATTCGATTTGCCTGTTCAACCGGTGACAATCCAACGAATCCAGGCAAATTATCACGATTCTATCAATGAAAGGTCGACCATTGCAAGTGCAACGGGCATCCGAAAAGAAATTTTTCAGAAGGGGACTGTGGAAATAGTCCGCCCTTACGTTCCGGATGCAACGTTCCAGGAACTTGCGGAATGGCGGCATCAGTATTCGCGCTTTGTGGATTGGGAAGCGTTCTGGCCCCTTTTGAAATATGCCATTATGCGTCATCGTCCGGAACACTTGACCGCCTTTGCAGACGTTTCGGAAGGCATTGAATATGCACTGATTAAGCATGCCAAACAAAGTGATACCTTTACACAACTGATGTCCGCCATCAAATCCAAACGCTACACTTGGACGAGATTGCAACGGATGCTCACCCATATATATACAGGCATTACGAAAGAAGAACTGCATCAATCCAAAACGCCGACCTATATCCGTCTGCTTGGAATGACAAAAAAAGGGCAGGCCTATTTATCGGAACGGAAGAAAAACTTGGAGCTTCCTTTGATCAGCCGTGTGGCACAAGCAAAAGATCCGATGCTTCAAATCGATATCCGGGCATCCGAAATGTACGCTTTAGGCGTCGAGCATTTTTCAAATAAAAAAATTGACGGAGATTATAAACTTCCGCCAATTCGTCTGTAATCATTTCTTTTTTTCAGGCAGGCTCTCCAAATAGTTCAAAGCGTCATCAACCGTTTTTACCGGCACGATTTTCATGTCGGTATTTATTTTTTTGGCCGTTGTGACAGCCGCTTCATAATTGGAGATAAGTCCAGGATCTTTCTTCTTGGCTTCCTCTGAAATTTCATCATCGGGGGCGAAGAAAATTTCCACCCCGTCTCTATCGGCGGCGACCACTTTCTTTTCGATGCCCCCGATCCGGCCAACCGTGCCATCTTCATTGATGACACCGGTGCCCGCAACCGAATACCCTTTTGTAATATCTTCATCCATGAGCTGGTTGAGAATTTCTAATGTGAACATGAGTCCCGCAGAAGGCCCCCCGATATCTTTCGAATTAATTTTTACGACCGGATCTGTTTTTATTGTGACATTTTCCTTATAAGTAACGCCTAAACCGATTTTCCCGTCGCTATCGGGGATCTCTTTTAAAGTGACGGATTCGTCCAATAATTTTTCATCCCTTTGAACCACCAGTTGGACAACATCGTTTTCTTTTTTTTCTACCAGAGCATGAGCCAAATCTTCCGGCTTCTTAATGACTTTTCCATCAATTTCCACAATTTTATCCCCTGGCTGCAAGATACCGGCGCTCGCCCCATCGGACAATACGTTTAACACGATGATGCCGTCATATTCCACCTCATATGGCAAACCTGTCTTATTGAAGGCAACATAAATGGCATTAAATTGGGAATCTTTCATAAGCGTCAATTGACGAACATTATATTCACGATCGTCTTCTTCCTTTTGATGGATTTCCTTCTTTTTAACAATATCTTGATACTTGCTGAATTTCGCAATCAAGAGCGTCAAGGGAGTGGCATTGCTCATCGATACAGTCATTAAACTGAATGTTCCTTCATCATCCACATCGCCATTTTCCACTTTGACATATTCGCTAACATCATAGGCGCTTCCAGGTTTCATAATATAGTAATCAAGCTGGTAAAAAGATAAAAAAATTGCGACGAACAACGCAAGTATCATCCATATCAGACGTTTCAACGGTTTGAGCACCCCCTATGTCAGCTCAAAAAAGCTAAATAAATAAAGTTGCACCTGCATATATTAGTTTAGCAATCAAAGAATGAACCAAAGAAAAACAAAAAGTTGAAAAGAGTTGATGGCTTATTCCACTACTATATCTTTTCGTATGTATTACACTCATTTGTTTATTATTGATCTTTCCAGGAATTGCACACAAAGGGGCAGACCTTGGACTTGAACTATTCATGGAAGCCCTGTTCCCCTATTTGCTGCCATATTTGATTTTAACACAATGGTTTATCCGCTTGACACCTGAAAAGGACAATTCCTTGTCCAGATTTAAATTATATTTGAAGACGTATGGCATCAGTGCCCTCGGCGGCTTTCCAACCGGTGCGGCAACCATTGCCTACTTGAAAAGGACAAATCAGATTTCAAAACAGGAAGCAAACGGCCTTTTAAGTATTTGCCATAGTCCAAGCCCTTTATTCGTATTGGGATTTGTGGGCAATGACTTATTGAACAATACCCGGTTCAGCTGGCAATACCTGATTTTATATCATACCGTTTCGATCTTGATTCTGATATTGTACTACTTTTATCATCGTTCAAATCCTCGACAGGCCGTGAAATCAGACAACCTTAAACGGATTGAAAACCCGTTTATATCAAGCATCAAAGACAGCATTCCGACCGTTCTGGTTGTCGGTTCTACCATCATTTTTTTCACAACCGTCTATACCGTCGTCATGTATACGATTCATACCATTTTTCCAAATATACATAAATATTTCCTACTACTGACAGCAGCATCTTTGGAAATGACGAACGGACTCCAAATTTCGCAAAAGTTTTTTTCCAATGACCCCATCTTGCTGCCGATGCTGATGGCCACCTTTTTATCCAGCCAAAGCTTGAGCATTCATATGCAAGTGGCGGTCATTGCTAAAAGCGAAAATATTTCGCTGAAACCCTATATTCTTTTAAGGATCTTTATCACGTTTATTATTCCTTTTTTATATTTTATATTATTTTTATAAGGCAGGATAAAGGAAAAACTCGGCAGACATGCACGTCTGCCGAGTTTAAATGTTTTGCTGATATTTCGCTTTCAATGCTTCTTCCACTACACAAGGCACAAGCCCTTTGACACTTCCCCCATATCGGGCAACTTCTTTCACAATGCTGGAACTTAAGAAGGAATATTGATTTTTCGTCATGATGAAAAATGTTTCGATGGATTCTTCCAAAAAGCGGTTCATCGATGTGATTTGCATTTCATATTCAAAGTCAGAGACCGCACGCAGGCCACGAACGATGGCAATGGCGTTTCTGGCTTTTGCATAATCCACCAATAATCCGGAAGAACTTTCAACCCGAACATTCGGAATATCTTTCGTCACTTCTTTGATTAGTTCAATTCTTTCTTCAATGGTAAACAATGGCTTTTTCGAAGAATTCTTTAACGCAGCCACATAGACAACATCAAAAATATCCGCAGCCCGTCTGATAATGTCCAGATGTCCATTCGTAATCGGATCGAAACTTCCAGGTACAACAGCGATTTTTTCCGACAATTTTTCTCTCTCCCTAATTCATTCGATAAATTGAAATATTGGTATTTCCATAAGTTTCTTCTCGAACGCAAACAAATTGTCCGTAGTTTTTGGGCAATTGCACTTCTGACGAATGCTCACAGACGATGATGGCATCACGGGAAAGCTTTCCGCCTTCCGCAAGAATTGAAAGGTAATCATAATATTCCAGTTTTTTATATGGAGGGTCGGCAAATACATAATCAATTTGTATATCCCTCTTCAAGAGCGCCCTGACAGCGCGGCCGGCCTCTGTGCAATACATTTCCGAACGATCTTCGTAACGGCATTTCTTAATGTTTTCTTTCAATATTTGAAATGCCTTCCGATCTTTCTCAACAAAGATGGCACGTTCCGCCCCCCTGCTCAACGCTTCAATTCCCAAACCACCACTGCCTGCAAATAAATCTAAAGCGGTTCCTCCATCAAAAAAAGGACCAATGATATTAAAAATGGATTCTTTCACTTTATCTGCAGTCGGCCGTGTAGTGGTTCCAGAAATCACTTTAAGCGGTATTCCTTTTCTTTCACCGGCTACCACCCGCAATTTCATCACCAAACTTTCCCTATTGTTCTGAATGGATCGTTTTAATGGAAATCGAGTCTTTCTTTTTAACAATTTCTACCATGAACAGTTTTTGCAGCCAAGATTCTTCAATATAGTATTTTCCGGCAATTTCTTTAATCGGTTGTGAAACCGTATTGTATCGTCTTTGATTATAAACATAAAATCCATGATCCATCGGGAAACGGAATTGCCGGATTTCATTATTCGCATAATAACCGTTTTCCCCAACCCGCGTTTCATAACCGAGATGACTCAACAAAGTATCGGCGGAATACAACACTTGCCCATCTTTGAAAATCACTTCAACATCCTTGGCCACATTGGAATTTACATATAATTCCCTGTTATCATTAAAAAGCAACGGAAATACTTCATCTGTTGCAGCATTGGCCTGGAAATATTGTGTGTGATTTCCAAACACTTCGCTCAACAATTCATCCAGCATTGCAACGTCCAGTTTGGTTCCTTCTAAATTTTGCAATTTTTCAGTCCAAACTTTTTGTTGTTCTTCCGTCATCCGGTTATTTAATGTTAAAGTAATTTCTTTTGCCCTTTCTCCGCCAATCCCGGTATTTGTCAGAAATGAAGCCAATACCTCAGGCACCCATTCCGGCACATCATCAAACTGATATTTCATGTTCAATTGGGATAAAATGATCTCTTCCTTTAAGGCTTCCAATGATGCATTGCCCGAAAATAAAATGCGGTTTCCTTGGGTTTTGATGCCGGAACCGAGAACGATGGCGATATGCTCATCATTCAGCAGATTCATTTCATCCAACTGTTCCATCATATCACTTTGAATCGGATTTGGCGAATAGATGGTAACCAATCCATCTTTTTCTCGATGTTGCAACGGATTCACTTGATAATACAGTTCGTTTACCGGGCCTGTACCGCTGAACATCGTGTAGTTTACCAAAGATAATGATTGCTGCCCGGTTAAAGGCAAACCCGATACCCATGTACCGTTAACGGATTGATCGGTTGTAATATGTACTGTCGTATGGGATACGATTCCATTTTCCAATGTAACAAAAATATCTTTCAAAAACTGATTGGATTTCAATCCGCCCTTTAAAGGGATGATATAAGAAATGGATTGATTTTGAATATCGCTTTTTTCGAATTTGGAAAAATCCTCGCTTAACCGTTTGCAACTGTTTTCCTTTTCAATAAAACAATCCGGGCTTACGGCTTGCTCCGGCCAGTTGATAGAAACCGTTTGATTTGGTAAATTTCTAAAGTGGTGGCGGATGTCCAAACTTTCTCCTCTCAGGACTATATCAATTTCCTGGTTGTAAGTGAAATCGTCCACTTTACTCTCCTGCTGGTTGGAAAACACCTGATATTGAAAAAAAAGGACACCGCCTATAAGTAAGACAAGCAAACTGAAGAAGCTGACAATATATTTCATGGGCAAGCCACCTCTAACATGCTAATATATGTATTATGTATATAGAAAGGATGATCAAAATGACACAACAATTTGTCGAGCTAGGACAAGGTTATGGAGATATTTATGAATTGTGTGAATTGATCCGCACAAACGAAAAACGATTCCATAATGCCTTTTTGTTTATATCTTATAAAGGAAACGAAGCGTACGCTTCCCCAGCTGTAGCCTTTCAACCGGTCGGCGATGGCAACTTTATGCCTATATACATATGCCGTGAAGGAATCCCTTATAATCCCGGAAAACCTTCCAAAAGGCTGCAATTATTTGAAGAAGCATTAAAAGAAATCGGCAAGGAAGCGATTCCGATGGACATCAAACATTCCTGCTATTATGCGGAAACCATTTTATTCTATCAACATTTGATCGGAGTATTGCGAATGAACCGCTTAATTCCGCCACTGGATTAACGGTTAAAGCCCGATGCGGTAGTCATATTCTTCTTTATCTTTTTTGAATTTTGTATTTTCAAATTCATTTTTTACAAACGGCAAGTAGGATTCAACAACGTCTTTCACGAATGGAAGGCGTTGTATTTTATTTTTTATATAAGGTATTTCGTCCCGATTGCAGTAGAGGACCACATATTTTAATTTTCTTGAAATATAATGCACATGGCCGAACTTTCTTAAACTCTTGGCGTGTTTCAACTGATAAACATACACGATAAGCCCTTGTCTTTCTTGCATTTTCATTACCCCTTTTCTTCATTTCAAGGATACCATACACGTATTTTTAATAGCAACTGACATTCGTGACATGACGTTACAATTTTCGTTATAATCTTTTTTAAGGGACTTGATTATGGTGGAATGAATACAAGGAAATCTCATATTAGAAAATATAGATTAGAAGCTCGTAAATGAAGGAGGCCAATCATGGGAAAAAAGACAAAACTGGCGTTGGCAATCGCCGCTGCAAGTGCAGCTGCATGGGCTGGAAGCAAAGCCTTTATGAAACCCCAAAAACGGGAAGGAAAAGAAGTGCTGCAAAAAGCCCCGGTCGTGCTGGCTCATAGAGGAGGGGCTAAACTCGCGCCAGAACATACAATGATCGCTTTTGAAAAGGCTTTTGAACTCGGAGTCGACGGTTTTGAAATCGATATCAGGCTCACGAAAGATGAAGAAATTGTCGCGTTCCACGATGAAACGATCGACCGAACATCTGACGGATTAGGGGCCGTAAAGGATTTTACACTGGAAGAATTAAAAAACTTTAATTTTGGTTACCACTTTAAAGATGAGAATGGACACCACCCGTATCGGGATCAAAAAGCGGAAATTGTCACATTGAAAGAACTATTTGAAAAGTTTCCAAATATGTATATCAACATCGATATCAAAGATAGCCCGGAAACCTATGAAGGAAGTTTGATGCCTTCGAAACTTTGGAGAATAATTGAAGAATATAAGGCGGAAGACCGTGTAGTGGTAACGAGCTTCTATAGCGAACAAGTCGATCGTTTCAATTTGTATGCACAAAACCGGGTCGCTTTGGGAGCCGGTGAAACGGATGTAAGGAAAGCTTTTGCCGCATATACGAGCCAATTTGGGCATCTCTATCATCCGAAGGTGGACGTTTTCCAACTTCCGACAAAACATGGAAGATTTTCTCTTGATTCACCAAAATTTATCTCTTTTTTAAACAATTTAAATATTCCGGTGCATTATTGGGTCATTGATGATGAAGAGCAAATGGGGAAACTGTTGGACAATGGGGCGAAAGGCATCATCACCGACCGGCCGGATATCGCCGTTCCCTTCGTCCGGAATTGGATGGAGCAGCAACAGGAAAAAGGGGAAAATCAGAAATAGTGTTTTTTTGGAGATTTCAAGACTTCTTCACATTCGTAGTACAGGCCGTACCAAGGTTTGTGCTACTATTTTTTTAGCTGAAATCAAGATATCTTAAACAACTTATGAACTAACCAGTCATATCCGCTTCCTTCCAACATGTGTACCTATGGATTTTGAAAATCCCGCAGAAAGGGATGACTCCAAAGAAGAAGGAATAGGCATTTACAGTTTTAGGATGGGTTATCCGAACTTGAAAGGGGTATTTTATTTGAAAAAAACATTACTTGTCACATTTTTTGCCCTGTTATTGATTGCTTGCGGAAATGAAAAAACTTTCGATTATACAGTTCATGATTTTATACAAAAATATGAGGAAACGGCGGGGGATTCCATTCCGATTGGTGAAAAGATCCAATTTGATGAAAAAACTTATTTAGTTGAAATCCTCCCGACAGTTGCATTAGTTCTTAATACGGATGATCATAACAATCTTGAAAAAGCGGCTGTCAGCGTCAAACCGGAAGCGATTTCAAAGGATATGGATATAGTATTGGCCAGTTTTCATACGCTTCTAAAATCCATCGACCCCTCTCTGACGGATGACGACATCGATCAAATATACAATCAATTGGACATTGCCGGTCCAACCCTTGCCAATCATGAAAAATCATACACTTTGAACCATATCAACTATAAAATTGAAAAAGATATCGAAAGCGATTCAATTCTGTTGGAGGCCTCGCCCGACTGAGCTGAAAATAACCATCTTGGGGAGGCTTCCATTTCCGCAATCAGATTGATCATTCTTCCTGAGTTCCATCCAAACGTTTCTTTCTCAAGTTATACAAATAAACGATCGGGAAAATTCCGCAGATTAAGATTATTCCTCCTATTAACATCCCATCCAGGAAGTTGTAGCCATCGGTCAGTGCCGTTGCAATCCCTAAACCAAGGGAAATGAAAACAAGAACCACCATTGAAATCATCATTTGCTTTTTTGGATTCATTTCGGTGCTTTCATAATCTGCGGCAATACCCATGGACAAGTATGCAGAAATCACAGTCGTTAGCATAAATAACATCCATAGAGGATTATCCCACATTGCATCGAACCCTTTTGTCACCCAGTCATACCCCAAAATGCAAATAATCCCAAAAGTTTGGATAAAATAAACAATCCGGATGTTTTTTAAATTTTGCAGCTTTAGGCGTTCATCACCGATTTTTTTCATTTATTCATCCTCCTTTTCAATCCAAAATACCTCATCCAATGTTTTATTCACCGCATAACAAATATCCAGACACAGCCTGAGTGTCGGGTTATATTTCCCCTTCTCGATGAGGCTGATCGTTTGGCGGGTCACCCCGACCTTTTCCGCCAACTGTTGCTGTGTCAGATTTGCTTCTACTCTTGCAATCCTCACCCTATTTTCCAAAAGTTCAATCACCCCTTCTTACTTTATATTGTAATATATATATTACATAATGCAATATATATTTTACATATCAATATAAATTCCTTGGATGAATTCAAAACAAAAAGGACCCTATACTTTGGGTCCATCGATCAACTCAATTCCTTCACAAACTGTTCTTCTGAAATGACTTTAAAACCATTTCTCTTAAGCAATGCGGAAGTGACTCCATCTCCCGCGATTTTCTGCCCGTTAAATTCTCCGGAATATACCATCGTACTACCGCAAGAAGGGCTGTTCTCTTTAAGAACAACCAAGGTGGCCCCCACTTTTTTAGCAACTTCCAAAGTGGCATAAGCCCCTCTTAAGAAATGTTCCGTCACATCTTTTCCGTTTTCCGTTACGACCTTTGCCTTTCCATCCAAAACGTCATTACCGTCTCCGCCTATGATTTCTGCGGGTTCCCTTGGAGTCGATAATCCCCCCAAGACTTCCGGACAGACCGCCACAGCTTTCTTTTCCTCAATCAATTTCGCCACTTTTTCATCCAGACAATGGGTGCCATTATAGCGGACTTTTAATCCCGCCAAACAAGAACTGACCAGAATCATATCTACCTCCAGAATTGAATAAATTGCACTGTAAAATCCTTTGCCTTAAAGACTGTCGAAAACAATGAGGCTGTTCAGAAAGAAACTTCCTTCCAAACAGCCTAAATACTCCTTGTTTAAACCGAACAAGAACATTTTCCGCCTGATCCGCAACCGCCGGAGTGGCAAGCCGTCTCAAAAAACGGATTGCTGACAGGCACTTTGACCGCTTCCGAAACAGACTTTCCAATAATGAGACTGATTTCATCCAGCATGTCTTGCAGCTGGTTTTCCACGAGCCTCAAATTTGCCACCTTTTCATTGAGATCCAGTTCTCTTTTTTGCTTTCTGATTTCTTTAGTAATTTTATGATAATCGGGATGATATTTGCCGAACCGCTGTACATCCTCGTATTGTTCTTTCATTCGATTAAATGCGGCAATCTTCTCAACCAACACTTGATCACTGTATACCGCATGATGGGCTTTACGATAATTGTGAACAAGTTCAGAATTGAGAATCATGGAGCTTAATGCGTCCGCTTCATCTAAAATGAAGGCCCATTCTGATGTCATCATCATCAATTATTCCTCCAATCTGTACATCTATCATAGCAAATTTTTATGGAAGTTTGTATTTGCAATACTTGCTTTTCCAGCCTTCATTAAGAAGTGCAATCCGCTACCTTTTTATTTTTGTCAATACGGATTGCACGCATTCATAATCGGAAAAATAGATTTCCCTATCCTTAAAGGTTTGGGTTGTTTCATGGCCTTTCCCGGCAATGAGGATGGTATCCCCTTCTTTGGCGGATAAAATGGCTTTTTCAATCGCTTCCGCCCGGTCCAAAATCATTTCGTATTTTTGCGTCGAGACGAATCCTGCCGCAATTTGGGAATTGATAAAGGCCGGATCTTCGCTTCGTGGATTATCTGTTGTCAAGTAAATCATATCCGCATATTTCGTTGCGACTGCTCCCATTTTAATCCGCTTATGTTTATCCCGATCGCCGCCGCAACTGAACACTAAAATCAAATCCCTTTTCGCCGTCTTTTTCAACGTTTTTAATACCGCCCTTAATGCCGCTTCCGTATGGGCATAATCAATATAAATAGATAAATTCAAATCATTTGGAACAGATTCCAGTCTTCCTTTCGGCAATCTTAACGTTTCGGCTGCTTCGCAAATTTTTTCGATCGGAAACCCTAATTCGCTGACCGTCGTAATGGCGGCAATGGCATTTTGCAATTGATGTTCTCCCACAAATGGCAATGTAAACACTTTTTGTCCTTTATCGCTTTGCAAGCAACAAGTGGTATGGTGAATCCCCTCCGCCAAAGTTTGCAATTGATAATTCACACGATTTCCGAGCCCAAAGTACGTTTTTTTCTTTTTGGACTGCAAGCCGACTGTGCGGCAAAAGGAGTCATCGCCGTTTAATACGAGTTTATCCGCCAGCTGGGCCAAAATTTGCTTGGACTGTTTATATTTTTCATAAGAACCGTGTTCTTCAATATGATCTTCCGCCAAATTTAAAAAGACGCCAATGTCAATATCGCAGTCATCCAGCCGGTGAGTCGCAAGCCCCATGGAAGATGCTTCTAACGCGACATATTGCACCCGGTTCCTTACCGCATACTGCAATATTCTGTGCAAGTGTTTCGGTTGCAGTGTCGTCAAATGTTCATAATCCAGATCGATTTCTTCCCCGTTGATAAATACGCCAACTGTTCCAATCACCATTACTTTTTTATGTAGTGCATGGAGCAGTTGCCCAATAAAATGGGTTACCGTCGTTTTTCCGTTTGTGCCCGTTACCGCAATCACTTGCAATGCTTCCGCAGGGAAACGATAAATTTTTGCGGCGCTGAATGACATAAATTTTAAACAGTTTGGCACCCAAATGAGGGGTACTGACAATTTTAATTGATCGAGTTTCGTTTCATCTTCAATGACAACTCCAACTGCACCATTTTGGATGGCTAAATCAATGTATTGATAGCCATCAAATTTTTTGCCTTTTCTTACAACAAATAAATCTCCAGGTTTTACATGCTGGGCATAATCCTCTACCCCTGATACTTCCACTCGTATGGAACCGCCTTTTACCGTACAAGGCCAATCCTTTAATAGCTCCGCTAGCTGCACTGTGTCACTCCTTTTCCATATCATATGCCCAGGAAAATAATGTGACACAAGGGGAAAGGAGGTCGGGAAACATTTTTGCCATAATTCCCTATCCCCACGGAAAATAAAAAAGCGGATGTAAACACATCGGTTTCACCATCCGCTTTTCTGAAATTTTTTGTAAAAGTCCACAGTTACACACACTATTTCAGCGATCAGGTTTATTCAGAAAGATTTGCGTATAATAGTTCATAAAGACCCCCGAACCGACATGGGTGAATTTGTCATTCAAAATTAATTTACGGTGATCTTCCGAATTAAACCAGCCATTGGCGGCCTCAATGGCGTCATAATAAGCAGTGGCCAAGTTTTCCCCCACTTCATCATAAACGACTGAATGGGCTGCCAGACGCTCTTTCAACGAACCATAATTCGGTGAATCATGGGACAAATAGTTTTCCGTGTACATTTCTTCGCTATGCTCCATTGCCGCAACGCTTGCTTCATCATCCCATTTTAGCGTCGGAACTTGTTCATTGCTCCGAAATACATTGATAATATCAAACAATTGTTTCGAATACGCTTGATTGCTTTCTTGCAACATATAAGAATTTAAGTTCGGCACCCGGATTAATTCCCCGACAAAGGTCATTTCATAGGGTCTATGTTTCACAAGGGTTTCGCTGTTGACAAACCGGATCCCGATCAATTTTTCGGTAAACGGATCGATATATAACTGGGCAAAAACGCCATCGAATTTGACTAAAATGCGGGTTTGCATATCGTTTTCCGTCAAGGTGAAGGTGTAAACATTTTCGCCTATTTTCGCGGTAATTTCCGGTTCCACAATGGTCATACGATAAATTTCGTCAAGGGACTGACCCACTTTATACGGAGCAGCATCCAATTGATCTCCCGCTATATATACCTGGACAATCTTTCCATGTTCCACCCCAAACATGACAAAGGTTTCAGGATGGTTATTATAAACCCACCATTCATAGCCAAAAGCACTTTGATCAATCCGGTTCGGTTCACCAAATTCATTAATGAGAAGGTCACTGTTTTGATTTATGTATGTGGATAGTCCAGTTTCCGGTCTTGGCAAGGCATCTTCATCACCTTCAATAACCTCGGTTTTCGGGATGACAGAAGATTTGGAATTAGGCCCTTCCAACGGTTTCAGTTCATATGATGAATCGGATGTATAATAATAAAGAATCGCCAAACAAAATAGCACAATTAATATACGAAAGAGAGTTTTCATAAAAGTTCAGATCCTTTGCTATAATAATTTCATTGTACTAAATTTATTGAGTATGACACAATGTTGTCATTGCAACTATTAAGAAATTGCACTATTATAAAATTATGCGTTAAAATTTGTTCGATGTAACAAAAGGAGGATCATTCATGTATTTTGAAAACAAAACGGTTGAAGATATAATCGTAGACCAAGCGGTACTTGTTGAAGTAATGGAAAAAAACGGCTTGGAATGCCATGGCGGATGGGACTATGACCGTATGACATTCGACAAACGTTTTGATATCAAAGAAGGCCGTTACTATCTTCGTGTCTTCTGCACAGCGGTTTCCGGCGACTGTGGAAACAACTCCGCATCATTGAAAATCTTGAAACCTGCTCTTGGTAAATACTATTATCCTCATGGTGTGGAATACGGTGATGATGAAGTGTTCCCAGCTCATTTAGTGAAAAAATGTGAAGCAATTTTGGAAAATGTGAAAAAAGATTTAGCAGAACTTGGCATCGCCTAATCGCACTTATATAATTCATTTATATTACAAAGGAGGCAATAAAATGGCCTCTTTTTTTATTTTCCATTATTTTTACCAAAAAATAAAAAAAGAGGCTAGTGGTTAGCCTCAAAATAGGTTAAAATCCTAAAATCGCTTTAATGACGGAAGTGGTTTCCCCGCCTTCATAAATCACATAAAGGAGCAAATATACAAGTACTCCGGTGATGGCCGTAAAGAACCAAATAATGCTTGAGATCGGTCCGAGGCGGCGATGCACACCCAACTTGTCTTTCAATCCTGTAACGATACTTATAATGCCGAATACTGCGCCTACCGCAGCCAAAATAATATGGAAAATTAAAAAGAAAGTATAGTATATTTTTACCTCTTCAGGACCACCAAAAGCGGTATTTCCAATGAATACCGTTCTTGTTGCATAAATAATAAAGAAGATTAATGCGCTGGCTCCGGCAGCCAACATGACTTTCTTATGTGCTTCTATTTTTCTGGCGATGATTAGACCCCATCCAATGGCCACCAAAATGGCACTGATTACGATGAATGATGTACTGATTGTTGGTAAGATTGGTACACCCATGCCCACATTCTCCTATCCTTAATATTGGTTTCTTTTTTTCTCTTGAAAGTCATTTAAAGCTTTTGCTGTAATTTCTTCTTCAGTGAGTTTATGTTCCTCACTCCACCATTCACGAAAGGCAAAATACAAAATGACACCCAAAATGATTTCCTGGATGATTTTCATTAGCACTCCGCCCAATTGCTGGTCGCGCAGTGGAGACAAGTTTGTGAATAACTCCGGTCCGGACAATTTTACTGTCGTATTAAGGCTCGCCAACGTTTTATCCGGCACACAAAGCGACATCGCTTTCAGCCAGGCTTCTCCATCGGTATATGTTGCGTATACCGGATTTTTTGTAAAAATGATGAGTGCGCAAGCAGGTGTGATAACAACAGCAGTAGCGATAATATACCCGATTTTGTATAACCCTTTTATTTTCCGTTGGCCCGGTACTTCGTTTACCAACGGCCAATACATGAAGAAGGCTGACAGAAACAGTGCCAGACTAGCCAATCCATGCAATGTTTCATCAATTTTAATGTAGTCGAATACAATCGGAAGGTGATAAACCGAAAAGGTTAAGGCAAACCCTAGAACTGATACAACCGGGTGTGTTAACGCTTTGACGATTTTATCGACCACTGGGAATTCAACGACTACCCGCCAAACCCACCAAGGAATTCCTTTAATGATCAGGATCGGAATCAATAGCAGATAAAAGGCCATTTGAACCATATGCATCGTAAAGGTAATATTTGACAATAGATCAATTGGAGATCCTTTAACTATATATAACAATATGATACCTAAAATAAAGTAAACCGCTTCTTTCTTTTTTAACGGTTCGTTCCCCTTAAAATCGCTTCTCCAGCGAATGGTCACAAGAAAATAAACGATGATGATAAACACTAATGTCCCAATCATATATGGGCTCCACATTGCTTGAAACCCAAATATACTTAAAGGCATAATATCGCTCCTCAACAAAGAAGTAATCTAAAAAAAAGCAAAGTGCTATTGGTATTATAACATTATTTCTTAAGATAAAATATGAAGAAACCTATCAACTTTTTGAAGAAAATATGATAATTTTGAAAATCCGAACATACAAGAATGGCTGCCTAGATCATCTAGACAGCCATTTTCCATTACCACCAAATAATTGTGTTGAATGCTAGGAAGAATGTAAATGCAATTACAGCTCCTACCCACACAAAAGTGGAAATGACACCGATATATGGTGCGTGTTTATCATCCATATGCATGAAGGAATAGAGTTGCAATACAACTTGGATTCCGGCAAGCAATAAGATGATTGGTTTGATAAATGTTGGCGCAAAATCTGCCGCCACTGTTGCAAAAGCAACAAACGTTAGGAAAATCATGATCGCAAAATTGATCACCTGTTTACGCATTTGAACTGCGCTTTTTCTGCGATCGAATTCATATTGGGCTTGGCTTCTGCCTTGAATCTCAGTATCGTGACTCATATTATCCTAACACCCCCATGAGGTAAACTACCGTGAAGATGAATACCCAAACAACGTCGATAAAGTGCCAGTAGATAGAAGCAACAAAATATTTTGGCGCGTTGTAAAGGTTAAGACCACGTTTAGCGTTACGGATGATTAAGCAAATCATCCAGATTAAGCCGATGATTACGTGCAATCCGTGTGTTCCAACAAGCGTGAAGAATGCGGAAGAGAACGCGGATTGAGTGTAACCAAAGCCAATGTGTACATAATGATAGAACTCATAAATTTCAAGGCAAAGGAATCCGAGACCTAGAAGGATTGTTGCTCCAGTCCAAAGCTGAACCCCTTTGAAATTATAGTTTTTCAAATGATACATCGCATATACGGATGTTAGTGATGAAGTTAAAAGGAACATTGTCATCACAAAGGCGAGCGGCAGTTCAAAGAGTTCTTGGGAAGTGAACTCCATTCCTGCTGGACCTTTGTTTCTTAAAGAGATGTAAGTTGCGAATAAACTTGCAAATAGCACGATATCGCTACAGATAAAAATCCAAATACCAACGTACTTATTTTTACCTTCTTGTGTTACCTGTTCCGGATGTTCTGGCCAAGTTTGAGGGGTGAACTTTGTATTAATCATTATTTATTTCCCCCTTTTCCATAAAGCTCATTTTCAATTGCAATAACTTCTTCTGCATGTAAGTGATATCCAAAATCATCTTTTACTGAACGAATAATCATTGCAAGCACAGTAATACCAATTCCAATTACCATTACTGGTACTGACCAAGATACTCCATCTGGATGATATAATGAACCGAATGCAGCAATGAATAATCCAATTGACATGATTAACGGTAAAATTGAGTTGTTTGGCATATGGATGTCGCCAAGTGGTTCAGCATAAGTCATACCTTCAGGATTGCCTTCTTGTTTTTCAATCCAATATGGGTCAAATCCACGGATAAGTGGAAGTTGTTTGAAGTTATAGAATGGGATTGGTGTTTGGATTGCCCATTCAAGAGAACGTCCATCTCCCCAGTAGTCTCTGCAGTTCACTGGTTTAGATTTAATTGACAACAACATGTTGAGTACCATTAGTACTACACCAATTGCCATCATGATCGCACCGATGGATGAAATGAAGTTGAATAAATCCCAACCTTGACCTTCCATATAAGTGAATACACGGCGTGGCATACCCATTAATCCTAAGAAGTGTTGTACAAAGAATGTTAAATGGAATCCTGTAAAGAAGATCCAGAATGTTAAATAACCTAATTTCTCATTTAATGCACGGTTAAATAATAACGGCCAATAGAAATGGAATGATGCAAAGATAGCCGTTACGATACCACCAACGATTACGTAGTGGAAGTGTGCAACGATAAAATAAGAGTCGTGTAATTGATAGTCAAGTGGTGCAGTTGCCTGCATTACACCTGTTACCCCACCAGCAACGAAGGATGGGATGAATCCTAATGCGTAAATCATTGGTACAGTAACTTTAATAGAACCGCCCCAAATTGTCAAAATCCAGTTAAATACTTTCATACCTGTTGGAACGGCGATCGCCATTGTTGCTATTGCGAAAATTGCGTTTGCAGTCGCACCAAGACCTACAGTAAACATATGGTGAGCCCAAACCATGAATCCTAAGAAACCGATTAGGATTGTCGCGAATACCATTGAAGAGTATCCGAACAAACGTTTACGGGCGAATACCGGAATAATTTCAGAGAATAATCCGAATGCCGGCAATACTAAGATATATACTTCAGGGTGACCGAAAATCCAGAATAAGTGCTCCCAAATAATTGTGTTACCACCCATTGTATGATCGAAGAAGTTCGCATCGAACATACGGTCAACCAACATTAGGAACAAACCTACTGTTAGTGGAGGGAATGCGAATAAAATCAATGTACTGGAAATAAGTGTAGTCCAAGTAAATAAAGGCAAACGCATGAACGTCATACCTGGTGCACGCATTGTGATGATTGTCACAATGAAGTTAATGGCAGAAATCAATGTACCTGCACCGGAAATTTGCAGACCTAATACATAGAAGTCAATACCATGACCAGGTGAATATAAAGATAATGATGCATATGATGTCCAACCAGCATCTGGTGCTCCACCCATAAAGAATGATAAATGCAAGAATGTAGCACCTAAGAAGAATAACCAGAATCCTAATGAGTTAAGGAATGGGAATGCTACGTCACGAGCACCGATTTGCAATGGTACAACCATATTCATGAATGCGAATAAAAGTGGTGTCGCTGCCAAGAAAAGCATTGTTGTACCGTGCATTGTTAATAACTCGTTAAAAGTACCAGCTGAGATGAAATCGCTATTTGGGTACATCAACTGTATACGCATTAAAAGCGCTTCAAAACCTGCGATGGCGAAGAACAATAGCCCGGAGAATAAATACAATACCGCAAGTTTTTTGTGGTCAACAGTTGTTAGATACTCCCAAATAACCGCACCCACGCCCTTTTTCTTTGTGACTGCTACTGAGCTCACAACTTTAACCTCCTTAATTTGTTCTCTATCTATATCTGCGAATTAATTATTTTTCTACTGATAAGCCTAGCAAGTAATCAGCTACAGCGCTGATTTCCTCATCAGTCAACTCTTTATACTTACCAGTCATCAAGTTGCCTGGTTTGTATTTTTCAGGATCTTTAATCCAAGCTTCTACGTTTTCTTTATTATGCTCTAAGAAACCTGCAACGCGGTTGCGGTCACCAAATGTTGTTAAGTTTGGTCCAGCTGCACCAGCAGGAGTTACAGCAGAAATCGCGTGGCAACCTAAGCAGTTTTGAGCAAATGTAGCTTCACCTAAATCAGTTGAATCAGCAGAAGCTGTTTGACCTTCAGTAGCTTTCATTGCTGCTACCCAAGCATCGAAATCATCACGATTTAATGATTTAACTTTGAAATCCATTAATGCGTGAGAAGGACCGCAAAGCTCAGCACATTTTCCGTACCATACGCCTTCTCCACCATTGAGGCCGGCAGATTCTTCATCGAAAACTAAGTAGAATTTGTTCAAATTGTCTACGTTCGTATCCATTTTACCGCCGATAGCAGGAATCCAGAATGAGTGTTTTACATCAGCTGCTTTCAAGTTGAAGTAAACCTTTTCATTTGTTGGAACAACTAACTCTTGAGAAGTAACAATACCGTATTGTGGATATTCAAATTCCCACCAATACAATTTTGCAGTAACATTAACTGTTAATGCTTTTGGATCCCCATTTTCATCCACTTCATCCATTGCGGATACATCAGCAAATTTATAAGTAGCCAATACTGTTGGAACAGATAAAATTAATAGAAGGATGATTGGAATAACTGTCCAAATTACCTCTAATGTATGGCTACCTTCCACTTGCTTAGGCATGTAATCTTCGCCAAGTTTAGAACGGCGAAACTTTGCGAAAGCGAGTAAATAAAGAACTGATACTACTAAAACTACCAACGTCATGATACTTACAGCTAGTAATAGTAGATTAAATTGCTCTTTTCCGACAGCACCGGCTGGTCGAAGCGCAGAAATATATTCTTCACCACAGCCCGATAAAATCACAGCCATTGCTGCTAACAACGGGAAAAGAGACCATTTTTTAAGCCCCTTCTTCATAGCTTAATTAAACCCCTCTTTCTTTTGATTGTCTTGTCTAACTGGAAGTTATGCTCTATCTATTTGAATTCTTTATTGAAGAAAGAATCCCAAAGGGTATAAAAGCGCGGATTGATGAATATTATTTATTATCAAAAAATGGTAAAATGGTTATCATCAATCACAAGTAAACAACATATATTTAGTAAAAACTATTTTTAATCTAATTATGATGTTTAATAAGTGCAAAACCGCTAGAAAACAGTTTGTACATAAAAATGAAACAATAACCATATTAACACACAATTTTCGAATGATGAACGACATTTTTTATAATTTAAAAAATGTTCAAATCTCATTCATGTCTATACCTCTAAACTAACACACACCCAGTTTGGCCGATCGCCACATGCGAATATGATCCAAGTCTTCCAGCTTTGAGTTTACTATGCTGCTCTTTTTAAAAGCAAGGTCCATTAACTGGATAAACTCCAACCGCTGCCATTCCCCCTTTTTCTTTCAAATTTGTAAGCTTTACTTACTAAATTCTACTATATCGAACTTTGTGCCAAATTTCTAGATTTTAAGTGAATTTTATGTGAAGTGGACAAGTTCGATGAAAGCAGACAATACCTTATTAAAAAGCATATTATAAGGATTGAAGATTTAATAGTATCTTTGTGAAATATTTTTCACATTTCTGTGAACAGTTTGTGAAATTTCATAACAATTATTTTGTGAGAATTCTTTGAAGTTGTCTTTTTTTCGCGAATTCGCTATCATCATAAAAGCATAGCTTTTTTCATGCAATCTTTACAGATATAAAAGTAGGTGTCATTGATGCAACACAGGTATAATTGGTTATTGAAATGGGTTGCAGTACTTACCACCCTTGGCATGTTGCTAATCCTTCTGGGAGGCGCTCTCGTAACAAAAACAGACAGCGGTTTAGGCTGCGGCCGTAACTGGCCTGATTGCAATGGATCATTGATTCCAAAAGAAATCACGACAGAAGTGTTGATCGAGTTTTCCCACCGATTTGTTACCGGAGCAGTCTCGATACTGGTATTAATATTAGTGATTTGGACATGGAGAGCTTTAAACCACGTTAAAGAAGTGAAATTTTTAGGCTTTCTGGCAATCTTTTTCCTTGTACTGCAAGCATTGATCGGTGCTGCTCAAGTGCTTTGGGGACAAGGTGATTTTATTTTGGCCTTGCACTTCGGCATTTCACTGATTTCTTTTGCAGCGGTGATGTTGCTATCGATGATTGTTTTCGAAGTGGATCAGAAATTTGATGCCGATCGGGTGATCATTCGAAAAAAATTAAAGTGGCATACCATCGGTGTTACCCTTTATTCATACATAGTCGTCTATACCGGAGCGCTCGTTAGACATACAGGTTCCAGTTTAACATGTACAAGCTGGCCGTTTTGCGATAATCGCAATCCCTTTGAGCTGCCTGACAAAATGTATGAATGGGTGCACATGGGCCATCGGTTCGCTGCATTTTTAATCTTCATCTGGATTTTGTACATCATGGTTCATGTAATTAAACATTACAAAGACCAACGGGTGATCTATTGGAGCTGGATTATCGCCCTTGTCCTTGTTTCATTGCAAATCATTGCTGGCGCATTCATTATCTTTACTCAATTAAGTCTATTCATATCTTTATTGCATTCATTATTTATTACGCTGCTGTTCGGGCTTTTATGCTACTTGATATTATTGGTGGCCCGAAGCTCTTACAACGAAAGAAACCACTGACACCAAGGATTGTTCCCCCGACCAAAGGGGACAATCCTTTTTTCTGCGCTTCAATTAATGACCATTTCGGATTGGAACTGCATACCAATGATCTTTGAACGGTTCTTTCATTCTATTTTCCCTAATTGTAGGAAATTACTCCTCAAAAATGGAATTATTACCAGATTTTCAAAATGGCCTCTCTATTCAGGAAAGATCTTTCCGAATCCAAAATTTTCCCCTTCCCCCATTTAAGTTCTAAAATGTTTTATGCAAATAAAAAAAAGCGAATGAATGCTCATTCGCTCACAAACAATGGAATTGCCCCAAAATTTCTTATTCAAGCTCAATTAACAAATCGCCCGTTGAAATCGCATCGCCCGGTTTTGCGTAGATTTCTTTCACTACACCGTCACTTGGCGCTTGCACAGTTGTTTCCATTTTCATCGCTTCCGTAATCAATAAATGATCGCCGCGTTTTACATGGCTGCCTTTAGAAACGAGCACTTTCAATACAGTACCCGGCATTGTCGCCCCAATTTGATTTGGATTGTTCGGATCCGCCTTCACGGCAATTGATCCATCGGCTTCCACCGTTTTATCTTCCACAACCACTTCACGAGGCTGACCGTTGAATTCAAAGTAAATTACCCGTGTTCCATCGTGTTCCGCTTCACCGATGGACACCAATTTAATAATTAACGTTTTCCCTTTTTCGATTTCCACCTCAATTTCCTCACCGATTCGTAAACCGTAAAGGAAAGAAGGCGTGTCTAATACGGATAAGTTTCCATACTTTTCAACAGCCATGAAATACTCTTCCACCACTTTAGGATATAAAGCGTAGGAGATGACATCCTTTTTCTCCACCGGCTTTTTCACTTTGTTCTCCAATTCTTTTTTCAGTGCATCGAAATCCACCGGCTCAAGGAGTTCGCCAGGCCGCACAGTAATCGGCTTTCTTTCTTTCAAAATGACCTTTTGCAACTCTTCCGGGAACCCGCCATAAGGCTGTCCTAAATAGCCTTGGAAAAATTCGACGACTGAGTCCGGGAAGTCGATCGTTTTTCCTTTTTCCAAAATATTGTTTTCATCCAAATTGTTTTGCACCATAAATAGCGCCATATCGCCGACGACTTTGGACGATGGGGTTACTTTTACGATATCGCCAAACAGCATATTCACGCGGGAATACATTTTTTTCACTTCATCCCAACGGTCTCCAAGCCCCACGGCCTTCGCTTGTTGTTGCAAGTTGCTGTATTGTCCGCCTGGCATTTCATGAACATAGATTTCGGAATGGGGACTTTTCATGCCGCTTTCAAAATCCCGGTAATACTCCCGAACATCTTGCCAGTAATATGATAATTGTTCAAGCGCTTCGATGTCCGCGCGCACTTTTCGTTTTGCGCCGCTCATGGCATAATACAGCGTATTGGCGCTTGGCTGGGATGTTAAGCCTGCCATGGAACCCAATGCTGTATCGACTATATCGACACCCGCTTCGATGGCTTTTGCATAAGTGTAAATTCCGTTGCCGCTTGTATCATGAGTGTGCAAGTGGATTGGCAAGTCCGTCGCTTCTTTCAATTCAGAAATAAGGACATAAGCCGCCTCCGGTTTCAACAAGCCCGCCATATCTTTGATGGCCAAAATATGGGCTCCCGCACGCTCCAATTCCTTCGCCATTTCTTTATAATATTGAACCGTGTATTTTGAGCGGGAAGGATCCAGAATATCGCCTGTGTAGCAGATGGCCGCTTCCGCGATTTTCCCTGTATTACGCACTTCATCAATGGCGATTTCCATCCCCTTGATCCAGTTTAAGCTGTCGAAAATGCGGAATACGTCAATTCCGGCACTCGCCGCTTCCCTCACAAATTCGCGGATCAAATTGTCCGGATAGTTTGTATAACCTACTGCATTGGCGCCACGGAACAACATTTGGAACAAAACGTTCGGGATTTGTTTTCGAAGTTTTGCAAGTCTTTCCCATGGATCTTCTTTCAGGAATCGATAGCTGACATCAAACGTTGCGCCGCCCCAAAGTTCCAGGGAGAAGAAATCATGCATCATCCGTGCATTATAATCTGCAATTTGATACATGTCCTGGCTGCGGACCCTTGTAGCAAGCAGCGACTGATGCGCGTCACGGAATGTGGTATCTGTCAATAGAACATCATCCTGTTCTTTGATCCATCGAATGACTCCATCGACGCCTTCTTCTTCAAGTATTTGTTTTGTTCCCCGCGGAATTTCCGTATGCTTGATATCCAATTTCGGCTTTTCAGGTTTTACAAAGATCGGTTTATTCTTTTTCTCAATTCCAGGGAATCCGTTTAATGTAACATCCCCAATATATCTCAACAACTTAGTGCCGCGGTCTTTGCGAACGGCTAAGTCAAATAGTTCCGGCGTAGAATCGATAAAGCTCGTATCAAATTCTCCGGATAAGAACTTCTCATGCAACACCACATTCATCAGGAACGGAATGTTCGTTTTGACGCCGCGGATACGAAATTCCCTCAAGTTGCGGTCCATTTTAGCCGCGGCTTCCTTAAATGTTCTACCCCATGTGGAAATTTTGACGAGCAAGGAATCGTAGTAAGGTGTCACAACGGCACCTTGGAAACCGTTACCTGCATCCAAACGCACTCCGAAACCGCCGCTTGAACGGTAAACCATGATTTTTCCTGTATCCGGCATAAAGTTATTGGCTGGATCTTCCGTCGTCACACGGGATTGTATCGCATAGCCGAATAACGGAATTTCGCTCTGTTCAGGAACGCCGATTTCTTTTGAATGAAGTTCATATCCTTCCGAAATTTTAATTTGCGCATGAACGATATCAATGCCTGTAATCATCTCCGTGATGGTATGCTCCACTTGAATGCGCGGATTCACTTCGATGAAATAGAATTCGTTGCCGGAAACCAAAAATTCTACAGTGCCGGCATTTACATACCCGACATTTTTCATCAATTTTACTGCCGCTTCACAAATTCTATTTCTTAAATTTTCAGAAAGCGAAATCGATGGAGCGATTTCAACCACCTTTTGATGACGGCGCTGAATCGAACAATCGCGCTCATATAAATGGACAATGTTTCCTGCATAATCCCCTAAAATTTGCACTTCTATATGCTTCGGCTTAATGATCGCTTTTTCCACATACACTTCGTCGGATCCGAAAGCCGCTTTGGCTTCAGATTTCGCCCTTTCATAGGCGCTTTTCAGTTCCTCTTTTGCATGCACCAATCGCATTCCGCGGCCGCCGCCCCCCAAGGCAGCTTTGATCATCACCGGATATCCGACTTCATCTGCGAATTGTTCCAGTTCTTCATAAGATGAAACAGGGCCGTCACTTCCAGGAATCACCGGAATTCCCGCAAGGATTGCCTGCTCTCTTGCCTTCACCTTATCGCCAAAAATCTCCAAATGCTTTGAATTTGGACCGATAAAGATGATCCCTTCTTCTTCACAACGTCTGGCAAATTCAACATTTTCCGCCAGGAAGCCATATCCTGGGTGAACGGCATCAGCGCCTGATTCTTTTGCGATTTCAATGATGCCCTCGATATCCAAATAAGCATCAATCGGACCTTTCCCGACACCGACAAGATAAGCTTCATCCGCTTTGTAACGATGGTGGGACGCGCGGTCCTCTTCCGAATAAATCGCAACTGTTTTAATATCCAATTCATTGCATGCCCGCAATACGCGAATGGCGATTTCCCCTCTGTTTGCGACTAAAAGCTTGTGAATCTTTCTCATTTTGTCCCCCTTAACTTTCTTTTTTCAAGTTTCTCATACATAGAAACATTGATTAATATGCCTATTGCGAAAGACAATACCAAAATAGATGATCCACCATAACTGATGAAAGGCAATGTCACCCCAGTCAATGGGATAAGTCCTGATAAACCACCTAAATTGACAAAGGTTTGTATGGCAATCCAGCTGGCAATACCTGCCGCAATCATTCTGGCCAACGGATCTTTCGTAGTCAGAGCAATGGATAATCCTTTAAATACGATAAATCCCAAACCTCCTAGAACGATTATAACGCCCAACAAACCTAATTCTTCCGCAATTACAGCCATTATAAAATCTGTTTGCGGTTCTGGCAAATATCCGAGTTTTTGCACGGATTGACCAAGCCCTACCCCTTCTATTCCACCAGAACCGATGGCAATATAGCCTTGAACCACTTGGTGCCCTGAACCTTGTTCATATTCAAATGGATTTAAAAATGCCTTGATTCTCCCGATGCGGTTTGGCGTCAAAATTTTATCCCCTTTGATCAATAAAATGACACCGAGAATGGTTGCACCGAGAATCGCCAATTCGGCAAAAAACTTAAAGAAGGTTCTTATCCGTATGCCGCTTGCCGCTACTACCGCAATGGCAATGCCGGAAATGATCATGACGGCACCGATATCTGTTTCAAGTGCCACGAAAAAGATGATAAAAATCCATACTAAAATAGGGTAAATAATATGATTTGGGTGTAAATCAACCATTGGGGTTTTTAAACTTTTCCGATAAAAAGCCCCTGCAAAATATAAAATAATGATGAGTTTTGCAAGTTCAGAAGGTTGGAAAGACATCAGGCCGAACAGACTGATCCAGCTTTTGGACCCCGTTCCGCTTTCACCGAATCCGAAAAAAAACACCCAGAACATCAAAACGGTGATCAATCCAACCATAAAGACCATTATATTTTTTCTGCTATAATGCTTGTACGGCACAAAAGCACCGACGGTAAAGAAGAAAAATGCAACCATTAAATTAAATAATTGTTTTTTATAATAATAATCCGGTTCCTTCCCGTCGACAAGTGCCACCATGATGCTGGAACTGTAAATCATCACCAGGCCGAATAAACACAAAAATACATAAACGAAGAATAAAGGGTAATCAAAATTCCGAATATAGTACGAAAGATATTTTCTCATAGCGAAGACCTCTTTTAGAAAAAAAACTCAAATCACATTGATTTGAGCCTTTTGTTACTTGTTCGAGTTTGCGTTTGTATATGCTTCATGTAACAAGGACAATTCTTTTTCTAATGTATCCAAAATCTTTCTTCCTTGTTCACGTTCAATTAATCCCAATTTCACGGCGAAATCGATTTCCCGGGACAAACCAAACATTTGTGTATCCAGAACTTCTTCGTACAAAGGACATTGCGGCATCGTCAAATGATCCATTTGCACTTTGATCAAACGCGCTATTTTATCTGCATCTTCAAGCAGCAATTCCAACGCTTTTTCCTGGAAGGAAGCTTGAGTTTTTTTCTCCATGAGGACGCCCCCATTAATGTAATTTCTTCTATTCTATCTTAATAAAGTTTATCTTTTAGCAAATAAAAATGCAAGTGGCAACACAAGATAGAACAGTTAGAAATGATTATTTCTTTATTATGTGAAAATCTAACTGTATACTGATATATGTAAAATAGTTAAGGGGGAGAATTCTGATGGAAAGCATCATTCCAATTAAAGGAAAAGTGAAATATAAATTGACGTTGGATCCATCCGTGTGGATTTTTGACGATCGAAGAATTGATTTGAAAACATATTTTACAAAACCAAAAGAAAATGAGGACGAAGATTTAAAATACTTGTTTAAAATGGGCGAACATTGGTCCCGTGAAATTATGGAAGGTGCAACATTCCCTCCTACTTTAAAAACGGAAAGAAAATTTGACCGGAAAGGGATGCAAACCGGTACGTTCGGCATGGAAATAAAATATTTCCTTAACAATGCCGAAATCGAAGAAGATGCAACAAAAGTGGTCTTTGAATGCAAAGATGGCACAGAGCACGCTTTTGCAATCGATGATGCATACAAATTGATTTTCAAATTTAGCCAAGATGGTAAGCCGCTGACAGAGGATGGGCCTGTTCATATTATTTTTGGTGACGGTTCCAATTTGGACAACCCAATCAAAAACATTGCAGCGATTCGGGTGGAATAGGATTTAACCTATGCGTGTCCAATGTGTAATTTGTGATTCCATCCATGAACTGGAAGACGACTCACCACTGGCTAAAAGATTAAGAAATCGGCCGATCCACACATACATGTGTGAAACTTGCCATGATCGCATTACAACAAAAACGCTGGAGAGACTGGCGACGGGCAAATTCCGTTTCTTCCGCAGCTCTTCAAGCATTGATGAAGAACTATGACAATATCATTTTCCCGCAAAAAAATGGCCTATTATGAAATCCAAAATGGAATTTCATAATAGGTTATATTTTTTATTCTTAAGGATGAACAAAATGTTGCATGATGGATTACTCATTTTTGATCAATCGTCTCTCCAGCATTTCCACCAGCTGGTACATGAATGTTGCGAAGATGGCAATGATGAGGAGCGACATTAATACGAGATTGAAGTTGAACACTTGGAATCCATAAATGATCAAATAGCCGAGCCCCTGGGAAGAAACGAGGAATTCGCCGACAATGACCCCTACCCAAGACAATCCCACATTCACTTTTAATGTGGAGATGATTGTCGGAAAAGAGGCGGGCAAAATCGCTTCTTTGAACATTTGCCATTTCGTCGCATTGAAGGTTTGCAACACTTTCAGATAGTTGGCATCCACGTTGCGGAAAGATGTGTAAATGACGATGGTGGAAATGATGACGGAGATGATGGCCCCCATTGTGATGATGGATGTCATCCCTGGACCGAGAGCAACAATCAAAATCGGTCCAAGTGCGACTTTCGGCATGGAATTCAACACAACCAAATACGGGTCCAAAATTTTGGAAAAAGTCGGGAACCACCAAAGAATGGCCGCCAAAACCGTGCCTACGAGCGTCCCCAAAATAAACCCGAGAACCGTTTCAAACAATGTATAGTTCATGTGGATAAAAATCGTGCCATCCGAAATCATGTTCATCAGTAACCGGAAAATCCTCGAAGGCGCGCTGAATATGAGCGGATCAATCCAGCGGTTGGAAGAGGCGGCTTCCCATATGGCAAAAAAGCCGATCAGGATGAACAACTGGTAAAATCGAATCCATCGTTTTTCCTTCGCCAATCTTTTCTTATATGCCAGATGGAGTTCTTTAATGTTCAAGGCTTTCAAGCTCCTTCCAAATTTGTTGAAATAATGGTGAATAGCTTGAATGGCTTCTTGCTTCAAAAGGAGTCAAGTTTCTGATTTCTTCCGGCACTTCAAAGGTTTGATGGATTCGTCCGGGCCTTCTGGAAAATAAGAAAATGCGGTCGCTCATCGCAATGGCTTCCCCGATGTCATGGGTCACAAGAATGGCCGTTTTATTGTACGCTTTTAACATGTTGGATACCAAATCTTCCAGCTTCAATTTGGATTGATAGTCCAGGGCGGAAAACGGTTCATCCAGCAATAGCACTTTCGGATCCACCGCAAGGGTTCTGGCGAGCGCCACCCTTTGCCTCATCCCCCCCGATAATTCCCGGGGATATTTTTTCTCGATGGATGGCAATCCCACATCTTCCAGCAGCTTTGACGCAATATGCCGATCATACTCTTGATTCGCCAGTTTTAATCCAAGGGTGATATTTTCCTCGATGGTTTTCCACGGGAATAAATAATCCTGCTGCAACATATACCCGATGGAGAGCTCTTTATTTCCGTACACCTTTTGATTTTCAATGTAGACATTTCCTGAAGTCGGCTGAAATAATCCGGCGATGATGGAGAGAAGGGTTGTTTTACCGCACCCGCTCGGCCCGATAAAGGAAACGAATTCCCCTTCATCAATGGTCAAATGGATGTCCTGTAACGCTTCCGTTGCCGCATCCTTTGAAAAATACGCATGGCTGACGTGATCAACAAGCAAGAAACTCATATCACTTCGTTACCTTCTCGGCGAATGTTGTATCCACCAGTTTTGAGTAATCCATGCGCATCGGAAGCTCCCCCACTTCTTCCATGATATCCTGCAAGTTGTTCCACTCTTCCTCATCCAAAATCGGATCCTTCGCAAAGGATTCCTGCTGGCGGTAGCGTTCCACCACTTGTGCAATCAATTCAACGTCCGTATCTTCAAAGAATGGCTGAATGGCTTTTGCCACTTCTTCCGCCGGAGCATCATACACAAAGTCTTGCGCTTTTTTGATGGCTCTCGTAAATTTCTCCGCCACTTCCGGATTTTTCTTCAAGTAACTTTCTTTCGCCATAAACACCGTATATGGAACATGCCCGGATTCCGTACCGAATGATGCCACCACATAGCCGATTCCTTCTTTTTCAAAAACGCTTGCGGTCGGTTCAAATAGTTGTACGAATTCCCCCGTTCCGGATGCAAAAGCGCGAGGGTACAAAAGACACTACTGTCATGCCAGGAAAGGTCATCCTAAATACAGATGGCAACATAGGCTTTTGATTCCGGGATGGCCGGCAGTTAGGATGGAAGATTCGGGATCATTGACGGCAGGAATAAGGCCCTAATCGATGTTTGCAGCAATTGATGATTAAGATAAACGGGCGTTTTGCCGAATCCCTAACAAAATAAAAATCGCCCCCAAGAGAAAGAAAAGGATCCCTTTTGTAAAACCGATCATAAAAAATACAACCCCGATTAAAAGATAGCTTGCTACATGTGGATTCTTAAAATTGATTGGCTTCATAAATATTCCCCCTTAAAAATACGGTTGGTGATTTCTACAAATCAATGGAAAAAAAGTTCCCTGATTTTTGCTTGGCCATATTTTCAAAAATAAACATTCCAATCCGCCCAAAAACAAAAAAAGCCCCTTTTTCAAGGAGTCTCCTGATTGCCGGATCTGACTGAAGCTTCCAAACGGGCATTCAATCATTCGCCTTCAAAAAGGGCATCTAAAAAAAGAAGCAAAAAACTGGCGGCAAAAAGGAATACGGATAAGCCCGTCAATAGATACATTACATTCTCAAACGCCGAAACCTTTTTCTCCAACCTCTTTCTCTTTAATTGCCTGTAATAGATATACCCGCAAAATAATAAGAAGAACGTTGCTATTCCTTGTACCGTTTCAAAAAAATGAATCAGCGGACTCTCCTCTGCAACATGCAATCAAAAAATTCTTTTTAACAAAAGATGGTTTAATGGATTAAGCCATCAGTTCGAATATATGTATTTTCACTACAGAATATCTTAAAGGAGAAATCATATTTGTAAAGAAATAACGCCCTAAAGAAGCCGTTCCTCACCTCTGTCCAACAGGGGACTCTCCATTTTTTTTATGCGTTATATTTGAAAAATTATCCAATAAAGGCGTATCGTTAAAGTGAGTGAAATAACTGATTGGGGGAAAAGTTATGAAGGACAAATTTAAAAGTTTATTTTCACCTTTTACCTTCCCGAATGGTGTGACATTGAAAAACCGCATCGTCATTGCTCCAATGACACACTGGTCATCCAATCCGGACGGCTCCGTTTCAGAAATTGAATTAAAATACTATGCCCGGAGATCTGCGGGCGTGAGTGCAGTCATCACGGCTTGCGCTTATGTAACCCCAAATGGGAAAGCATTCCACGGCCAATTTGCCGCAGATCGTGATGAAATGATTCCGGGGTTAAGAAAAGTGGCAACCGCGATTCAACAACAAGGAGCCAAAGCCATACTTCAAATCCATCACGGCGGAAGATTATGCCCGCCTGAACTTGTACCGGACGGAGATATTGTTAGCGCGAGTGCGGTTCCGGCTGAAAGACCCGGGGCGGAAACACCCCGATCTTTGACGATTCAAGAAATTGAAGAAATCATTGATGCATTTGGTGAAGCGACCCGCCGCGCGATTGAAGCCGGTTTTGATGGCGTTGAGATTCATGGGGCGAACGGCTATCTGATTCATCAATTTTTCTCGCCACATTCCAACCGCCGGGAAGACCAATATGGCGGCACCCTTGAAAAACGAATGTCGTTCCCGCTTGAAATCATCAAGAAAGTAAAAAGCGTTGTCGACCAACATGCAAAATCCCCTTTCATCGTCGGTTACCGTTTCTCTCCGGAAGAACCGGAAACACCTGGCATTACAATGGCGGATACTCTTGTCTTTGTTGATGTACTTGCAAATCAAGGACTTGATTATCTGCATGTTTCATTAAATGATTTCCGCTCCACTCCAAGAGTCGGCGTCGAGGATTTCACTAAAACGCGGATTGAATATTTACTTGAAACCATCAACGGCCGTGTACCACTCATCGGCGTCGGTTCCATTATAACTGCCGACGATGCGAAAGAAGCGCTGGAAACAGGGGTTGACCTCATTGCCATAGGCAGAGAAATGATTGTGGATCCGGATTGGGTGCAAAAAATCCAGGAAGGAAGGGAAGATGAAATCTCCACTGTCATTTTCACTGACCAACAGGAAGAACTGATCATTCCGGATGGATTATGGGAACAAATCATTTCCAGACCAGGCTGGTTCCCGGTGAAAGAACGCTAAAGATTCCTGATTCATTATAAGTAAACGGAAAAATTGGCCCCATGAAGCTGTACACACATGTGCAGGTCTTTTATGGGGTCTTTTTTTGTAAAAAAGTTGATTCCGACTTGGCGTTTCGACATTTCCGTTTCGGAAAATGACTAATATTATCAATTCAGCACGAATACAATTTAACACCTTAAAAAAACGGGGGGATTTGATTGAATGATGTTAATCCTTCAAAGCAATCGGGTGAAATGGTCATTGGCGGAGTGAAATATTTGCACAAATCCGATGATGGGTTTGATTATTTAACGGATTTATCAGACAACGAAGTGAAAATACACCTGAAATTCACGAAAGATGAGGAGAAAAGAAAGGAAGCCCGCAATGCATTAAAAACCTTTTTCCTGGAGCTATTATAACTTTTGGACGGGTGTGTGGTAATGAAACGGGTTTGGTGCCTTTACCGGGTGTCGAAAAAACAACAAGTCAGCGCAGATGAAGACATTCCTATGCAAAAAAACGCCTGCCATGAATTCGTCAACGGCAAACCCGATTGGACCATCACAAATGAGTTGTACGAAAAGGGCGTATCCGGCTGGAAAAAATCCGTCAATGAGCGGGATGAAATGGCGGCACTAAAAGAAGGAGCTTTAAAGAAAAAATTCGATGTGTTGCTGGTTTTCATGTTCGACCGTTTAGGACGCCGGGAAGATGAAACACCGGTCATGGTCAATTTTCTGATTCAACATGGCATCGAAGTCTGGTCCGTAAAAGAAGGGCAACGGAAAATCGAATCCCATGTCGACAAACTGCTGAATTATATCAGTTTTTGGCAATCCGATGGGGAAAGCCAAAAAACATCCATCCGGGTGAAAGAAGCCAAAAAACAACTGAGTGAACAAGGCTATTTTCAAGGCGGAACAGCACCATTGGGCTATAAAATTGTCGAAACAGAAGAGCGGCATTGGAAAAACAAAGACCGCCGTGTAAAAGAATTGGTGCCGGACGAAATGGAATCGGAAATCATTAAGCTGATTTACCACTTATATGTAAACAAACATATGGGCTATCGAAAAATCGCCGATCATTTAAATGAACAGGGCTATCGTAACCGTGATGGCAAAATCTTTGCTGTGAGCACCATCCAAAGAATACTGTCCAACCCCATTTATATCGGATTTAAAAGATATAAAACGGCTGCAGGAGGAACGCAGCCATTTAACGAAAAACTGCAAATCCTTCCTGAGGAATTGTTTTATCAGGCTGAGCGAATCCGAAAAATTAGACGCGGCAACATGAAAGAACAGGACAAATCGGATATCCCGAGATCAGGAAAATTGCTGCTGTCAGGCCTTGCCTATTGCAAATATTGCGGTTCAAAGCTGACTTCCAATTACCTTTACAAATCTTCAAAAGATAAAAGGCATAAAACCGCCATTTACCGATACCGATGCCCTTTAAACAAAGGCAAAACTTATTGCCGTCACCGTCAAAACATATGGGGTGGAAAAAAATACGACACGCTCATTATCAATAAACTCAAATCCATCCTATCCCAATTCGAACTTCAACCATACCTGGAAGCAGGCAAACATTTGAAAGCTGAAAGAGTAAAACTGAAAGAACAAAATATCAAACATTTAAAAAAAGAGTACGTTGATTTAAAGAAACAGCAGGAAAAACTGAATTTAGAAATCGGGAAGGCTTTGATCGGCGAGAGCGCATTTACACCGGAACAGCTTTCTCTTGCCTTGGAAACAATTGAAAAACAAATGGAGGAAAAGTCGGCGCTAATCCATTCTTTGACGGAAGAATTGCAAAAAGAACGGGAAACCTGTTCAGATGTCAATTTCTTGGCGAATGAATTGAAACATTGGGCGCAAAAGTTCGAAGTAGCGGATGGGGATCATAAAAAAGCATTGCTCTCGAAATTAATCAATAAAGTGTATTTAGGCAAAAACGAAATTGAAATTGAATTGAATATCGGGTTGTCGGATTATTTTGAAGGGAACATCAATTAAACTTTTTCATCGGAACGGCTCTTCTTGTACGGCATATAAAAATGAGCTATTTTAGTGGCTGGCGTCTACTAAAATAGCTCATTTTTTTAGAAGGTGTCCCGCTTCCTTCGTCAATGGGATCAAACTTTTTGCGCCTTTTTTTGACGCAACTGTTTTGAACGCACATCATACCAAATAAGGCTTGCGATTTCTTTCACTGTCTGTTCCAATTCGGAGCCTTTAAATTCGTCAATAAAAACTTTCAATAAAGCATTGAGTATAATGGTCCGGGGAGATTCGCGATGGAATTCCTCGATGATGGCCATTGTAATTTCTTTCTGATTGCTTGATAAATTTTCCTTGATCAGATCTTCCAGTTTCTTTTTTATTTCTGAAATATCCAAACGATATTGTTTTTTCGAAATGGATAAAATGGTATTTATTTTATCGGCATTTAATACTGCCGTTTTTTCATTTATCATCATATCAATAATTTTTTCCAAATATTTCAACAATATTGAAGCGATTTCCTCCAAAGAAATGGAATGGTGATTGGAAATTTTGCAGGTGAAGGTTAAATATTGAAACATTCCATAAAATAATATTGCCGCTTCAAACCCGTAATTGCGCATTTCATCTCCGTAAACTTCAATCAAACGCAATCGGAACCATTCAAACTCCAATATCCGATGACGCAAAACCAGTTCTTTTAATTCGTCTTCCCCTGAATGCAAAATTTCTTCGTATAGCACATCCAATCCGGATTCCTGATTAATCTTCCATAATACAGCAATCTGGTTGGCGAATACGTTGATATCCGTAGGGTCTTTTCCTATCATGAGTTCGGCCCGTAAAAGTGAGGCATCATATCTCGCCTGCTCCAATATCGCTTCAATACATTCCGTTTTGGAAGAGAAGTAATTATAAAAAGTTCCTTTTGAAATCCCTGCTCTTTCAATGATTTGTTGGATTGATGTTTTCGCAATTCCATGTTCTACAAACAATCGCAAAGCATGATCAATGACCGCTTTTTTTCTTTTATTCATTTTGAACTCCTCTATTTATATAATGCTCTATTTATTATACACAAAAAATCAATGTTGGACTGAATGTATTTTTTTATTGATAAAATTGAACTATGGGTATAAAATGTTTAAGTCGATAAAAAGAAAGAAATGGGGAAAGGGATAATATGACATTAGATAAACAAGGGAAAAAACCGCCATATTTAGTGATTGCAATACTTTTCTTTGGCGCGTTTGTTTCATTCTTAAATAACTCTTTGTTGAATGTTGCACTACCAACAATCATGAAAGATTTTGAAGTGGATTATTCAACTGTTCAGTGGTTGGCTACAGGTTACATGCTGGTAAGTGGTGTTCTGATTCCTGTATCCGCCTTTTTAATTACACGGTTTAAAAACCGTCATTTATTTATTACAGCCATTTCGCTATTCACTATTGGTACCGCATTGGCGGCATATGCTCCCCACTTTGGTGTGCTTTTGGCCGGGCGTATGATTCAAGCGGCTGGCGGTTCCGTAATGGGTCCGTTGCTTATGAACATCATGCTTGTGAGCTTCCCCCGCGAAAAACGTGGCGCGGCAATGGGGATTTTCGGTTTGGTTATGATTACCGCACCGGCAATCGGGCCAACATTGTCCGGTTATATTGTGGAATATTGGGACTGGCGGGTATTATTCGAAATGATACTGCCCTTTGCTGTCATCAGCTTGATTTTAGCTATTTGGAAATTGGAAAACATATTGGAAACACGCGACGTTTCCATTGACTACTTTTCCATTCTATTATCGATTATCGGTTTCGGTGGCGTACTATACGGCTGTTCAACGGCCAGCACTGAAGGATGGTCGGATGCAAAAGTTCTTTCGACGTTGATTATAGGAGCAATCGGCATCATTTGGTTCATCATCCGCCAATTCCGCTTGGAACAACCTTTATTGGATTTGCGCGTTTACAAATACCCAATGTTTGCCGTTGGTAACATCATTTCGATGGTTGTCACAGCCGCCATGTTTTCAGGGATGATTTTAACACCGGCTTACGTTCAGAACGTCCGCGGTATTTCACCGCTTGATTCAGGTTTAATGATGTTGCCGGGTGCCCTCGCAATGGGAATCATGTCACCAATCACAGGAAGATTGTTCGACAAATTCGGTCCGCGTATTTTGGCATTTGTCGGGTTATCCGTTACTGCTTACGGAACTTATTTGTTATCCACGATGGATTTGGAAACAACAAAAACGACCATTGTTTTAATGTACACATTGCGGATGTTTGGTATGTCAATGGTCATGATGCCTATTATGACAAACGGTTTGAACCAATTGCCGAACCGCTTGAATCCACATGGTACAGCGGTCAACAACACGGTTCAACAAGTGATTGGTTCAATCGGAACGGCGTTGTTCGTGACGTTGATGAATTCTGTCGCTACCAATAAAGGGGAAGAATTGGTGGAAGCGGTAAAAGCCGCAAATCCGGCAGAATTGCAAAATCCGACGTTTATCGCAGGGATCCAGCAACAGGCATTGCTTGAAGGTATTCAAGTGTCATTCTTGGTTGCAACAATCGTGACGATTGTGGCTTTAATCTTGACATTATTCTTAAAACGGGTTGATGTAAGCAAAGTCATCGCGGAAAATATTGAAAATAAATAAACGGGTTGAATCAAATCCATTAAACAATGAAGCTGCTTGCCCCTTTGAAGGAAAAGGGATAAGCAGCTTCATTTTGTCATTCACCATATGGTTTAAAATCTTTTCATTGCAACTTCCATGAATCCATCCCGGTTGTAAGTAGTGTCTTATGTACCCGCATGCAAAGGCTGTTGCAATATTGGCAAATTCTATGTTTTGGATCAAGTTTAGATCCTTGTGAGGGTCGATGCCATGTTTTTTCAATACAAATTCCCCAACCATTTGCGGCATGCCGCCTTTGCGCTGGCCAAGGAATGTGGAACCTTTCAGCAGATCCCATGAAAATTCGTCAATTTTTTCCCGGGACACTAAGAACGTTCCATCCGTTTGGGTTAATTGGGCAAAGTTTTTGATCGGATCATTGGCGCCTTGTGCTGTCACATAAATGGAAGTTTCCGCTCCAACAAGGGCAATATCGATTCCACCTGAAAGGAGGGCAGTCATTGTTTTATCCCCGCCGGGAATTGTGGAAAGTTCAATTTCCAGCCCTTCTTCTTCAAAATATCCTTTGGAAATCGCCACGTATTGTGGTGCATAAAAGATGGAACGTGTTACTTCCCCTACTTTCACTTTTGTCATCTCTTTGTCTCCGCACGCGGCAAGAAAAACCATCATCCCTGCCAGCATGACGGAAAGACTAATCTTCCACCATTTCATCCCTCTTACCTCCTTGTTTCGTCAGCATCCATTATCAAGAGTAGGTTATGCGAAGGGAAAATAATGTGTGAATGCCCATGAATTTGGTCCGGCTCCCGGATAACGATACCAATGTGTCTTATCCGCCTTCCAAAAGGAGGGTAAGCTGGCCGATCAAAAATATGAAACCATGGACACATGTGCAACAAAAAAAGCGAACCGGGAAAACAGTCCGTTTCCCGATTCGCTCAACTCTACAAATCTTCATTGAAAAATGATTGACCCGATGACAAGTCTCCCTATTTCCCTTGTCAGGAAGCCTCTTTCTCTTCTCTTTTCTCTCGCCATAAACGGATTTTATAGAGAATCAAAACAAGTGCCGCAACAATCAATCCTTCAATCATCGGCAAGAATAGGGCGAAAAAGGTAAGAAGAATACAACCTAGAAATAGAAAAATATAAATGATTATATTTTTCCCCAAACTCAGTTTTTTGGCAAAACCGAGTTTGTAAACAATGGCGGACAGGATGAACACCAGGATAAAAATGATGTATCCTGCCACTTGATTATTCGGTGCGTTTTCGTAAACATAGCGAGTGACTGCCGACATGCGATTAAATACCCGGTCAGAATCACTGACAGCGGCGGATGCCAAAATTAAACCAAATAGCTTCAAGTCGAACAACACCTTTCACATTCCCATGAAGAGAATTATTCTTGCTCGGCGTATTTTTGTTTTTTCGCCAATTTTTCTCTTTCACTTTTATTTAAAATTTGTTTTCTTAAACGGATGGATTGTGGTGTTACTTCCAAATATTCGTCATCATTCAAAAATTCCAATGCTTCTTCCAGTGTCAAAAGGCGCGGTTTTTTGATGACCGCTGTCTGATCTTTCGTTGCGGAACGGATATTCGTTTTTTGTTTTTGTTTTGTGATGTTGACGGCAAGGTCGTTCTCCCGGCTATTTTCCCCGACAATCATTCCTTCGTAAATATCCGTGCCCGGCTCTACAAATAGTGTACCACGATCTTCTATCTGCATCATACCATAAGTTGTCGCTTTTCCAGTTTCCATCGATACAAGAGCCCCGTTATGGCGGCCACCGACACGGCCAGGAACAACCGGTTGATAGCTGTCAAAGGAGTGGTTGATGATTCCGTACCCTTTGGTGATGGACATAAATTCCGTTGTATACCCGATCAATCCGCGGGATGGCACCATGAAAATGAGGCGGGTTTGTCCATTGCCGTTATTGATCATATCCACCATTTCGCCTTTGCGATTGCCCAATGATTCAATCACGGCACCCACATATTCTTCAGGAACATCCACTTGTACCCGTTCCACCGGTTCGCATTTGACTCCATCGATTTCTTTGATGATCACTTTCGGTTTTGAAACTTGCAATTCATATCCTTCGCGGCGCATATTTTCAATCAAGATGGATAAATGAAGCTCTCCTCTGCCGGAAACAATCCATGCATCCGGTGAATCGGTATCTTCCACCCGCAATGAAACATCCGTTTCCAATTGCTGTCTTAATCTTTCTTCCAATTTACGGGCCGTCACAAATTTTCCTTCTCTTCCTGCAAATGGGGAATTGTTCACAAGAAACGTCATTTGCAATGTCGGTTCATCGATGCGAAGTGGCGGCAACGCCTCTTGATGCTCAATGGCACATACCGTTTCCCCTACGTTAATGTCATCCATTCCGGAAACCGCGACGATATCTCCGGCACTTGCCGATTCAATTTCTTCCCGTTTCAAACCGGAGTAGCCCAACAATTTCGTCACGCGATATTGTTTGACACTGCCATCCAGTTTCATTAGGGCAACGGATTGGCCCACATGGATTTCTCCCCGGAAAATGCATCCGATTCCGATCCGTCCTACATAGTCATTATAATCCAGCATAGTCACTTGGAATTGCAATGGTTCATCCGAATTATCCACCGGTGCAGGAATGTGATCAATAATCGTATCAAACAAGCATTGCATATCAGCGTCCTGATTTGCCGGATCCGGATCAAGGCTTGCTGTTCCGTTGACAGCTGAGGCATAGACAACCGGGAAGTCCAATTGGTCTTCATCCGCACCCAATTCAATTAATAGATCCAATACTTCATCCACCACTTCCAAAGGGCGGGCAGAGTCTTTATCGATTTTGTTCACCACCACAATCGGTGTCAACTTTTGTTCCAACGCTTTTTTCAATACAAAGCGTGTTTGGGGCATACAACCTTCGTATGCATCCACGACGAGCAGAACCCCGTCAACCATTTTCAGAATACGTTCCACTTCGCCCCCGAAATCCGCGTGTCCCGGAGTATCCAAAATATTAATTTTTGTCCCTTTATAGTGAACGGCAGTATTTTTTGCTAAAATAGTGATGCCGCGTTCGCGTTCTAAGTCATTCGAATCCAATACTCGCTCTTCAACATGCTCATTTACACGAAAAGTTCCGGATTGTTTCAATAATTGATCGACTAATGTTGTTTTTCCGTGGTCAACGTGTGCAATGATAGCGATGTTGCGAATATCTTCACGTAATTTTGTCATGATTCCACTCCAATTTCTTTGTTCATAAGATTAACTGTGTTATTATATCACAAGAACATGAAAAATGTCTTTTTTTAATAACACTTTTTTAACCTTCGAACTCTAAAGGGGGGCTTTTGATGAATAAAGCGAAGTTTGTCATGCTGCTTTTCTCCATCGCTGCACTATTATCAATGGTTTCCATTGGTTACGCGATCGCCATAAGAAGCGTTCCTACAATCATTGCTTGCATCGTGGCATTATGTGCCGTTATGGGAATCGGTTTCCGCATGAAAAGAAAATTTCGTGAAAAAGGGCTGCTATAGTAAAAAGTGCTCGACCTTAAATGGCGAGCACTTTTTATTTTATCCCAGATCCGCAATCTTAAAATTGGATTGGAAAGGTTGATTATTTAATTGGAATGCTGCTTCTCGTCTTTTAATTCGATATAATGTTCCAGCAACAACTGATGGATTGATGGGTTCGCAATAAGGAATGTATCGTGGTTCAATAAATTGAACGGTTGGCCTTTCAAGTTCGATACAACCGCTCCCACCTCCTGGGCGATGACCATTCCGCCTCCGATATCCCATGGAGCCAATCTCATTGATAGATAAGCATCCAGTTTGCCTGTCACCACCAAAGCAATTTCCATGGCGGCTGAACCGTATGAACGGGTGCCGCGCACAGTCCGGATCAGTTTTACCACTTTTTCGTGATTGATTTTTCCATTCGGGATCACCCAGCTGGAGTTGATTCCAATCACAGCTTCTTCAATCTTCAACGGCTTTAATTTGCCGATTTGCTGATCATTGATGAACGCACCTTCGCCTTTGATTGCGTAAATTAATTCATCCCGCATCACATCATACAAATACCCCAACTTCCCGACTCCATCGACAAAGAAACCGATTGAAATCATGAAATTGCGGCCTTGTTTGATGAAATTCATCGTGCCGTCAATTGGATCGATAATCCATAGGGGGCCATCCAATGTCACAATTTTATCCCCCATCCCTTCTTCCCCCAAAATCTTATGGGAAGGGTCCAATTCCTTTATTTTTTCCACAAAATATTGTTCGATTTTCCGGTCGATGTTTGTCACCAAATCATTGGCGCTCGCTTTTGTTTCTATAATCAATTCTTTTGAAAAAGATTCGCGTATTTGATCACCGGCATGAAAAATAGTTTTTATTGCAAAATCGTTTATTTTCCGTAAATCCATTTGTTAAAAACCTGCCTTCTTATCTACCATAGATTTCTACTATTTTGAAATATAATTTCTAAAATTCAGAAATTTCATAAGGCCATTTAAGAATGAAAGATTCCCCTTTATCATTATTTTAACATGATTTATTGAAAAGGGGTCCAAAATTGCCAAAGTTGCAATCCCTGTCATAAAATCTTAATTTTTTTATTTTTCACGTTATTATTATATACTTTTTTAGAAGGCTGCAGAAGATAAATTGAAAACAACCTATGACTTAACATTTTTCAAAAATAAAAAATCACTTGCTCGACGATCAAAGCAAGTGATTCTATAGGAAGGGAAACTGCTTACGCATACGCGTGCAGACCGTTTAATTCATCTTGGATTTCTTTTAAGCGTTTTTTGCATCTTTCCATTTCCTTCGTATCGTTTTCTTGCATCGCGGAATAAAGGGAAGCCAATTCATAATCTAATTCCAACCGTAAAGCGTGTTCATATTGTTTTTCAATATCAACTTTGCGAATAATCTTAACCGTTTGTCTCATGCCACTCACTTTCCTTTCCCAATTATTTTTGTCTCAAGGTGAAGTGCTGTTTGTTACAAGATTTTTCCCAAAAAACATGGAAAATAAACATAAGATTCAAAAAGGAGGAAAACAATTCATGGTTGATATCAAATGGACAAATTCCGATTTTGATGTTTTTACAATAGACGGTTTAGACGCCCGAATGGATGCATTGAAAACGATTGTACGTCCCAAATTCCAAGCGCTTGGGGAACATTTTGCCGGATATTTCAGTGCGAAAACCGGTGATGAATTTTTTGCCCATATCGCCAAACATGCAAGAAGAACCGTCAATCCGCCGAATGATTCATGGGTGGCATTTGCCCCATATAAACGCGGATACAAATCGCTTCCCCATTTTCAAATTGGGCTTACAAACAACCATTTATTCATCGTTGTTGCAATAATTTATGAAGTTCCACAAAAATCTGCCATGGCCCATCGTTTGCTGAATTCATTGGATGCATTTCGGAAGTTGCCTGATGATTTCATTATTTCAGGCGATCATACATCCCCTGATGCCATTCCTTTAAAGGATGCATTGGATGGCCGGTTGGAGGAACTTCTGGTTCGACTTCGGGATGTGAAAAAAGGGGAATTTTTGGTTGGACGTCATATTCCTCGTGAAACATGCATAAATCTATCTTCGGAAGAGTTTTTAAAAGTGGCGGAGGATACTTTTGAAGCACTTTTCCCAATTTACGAAATGATGATTGGAAAAAATTAAATTGTGCTTTTTGTATTCCATTTAAACGGCATGAACTTCTTCATTTTCTTTTGAATGAGGATTGATTTATTTCCTGCTGTATGTTGTATAAATAAATATGCTGTTGACGACATTAAACATTACATTTTTCAGCCGCTTTTTTTCTTGGAATTTAATAATATTCCGCATCAAGTCTTCATAAAATGCTGTTTGGAAAAAGAAAAAGGAGCCATATTGCTCCTTTTTTTTCGTCAAGAGGATGTGGACTCAATTCATATGAATCCAATCCCCATCCTTTAATTCCCTCGCCTGCTTCACCACAGGGTAGCTTGCATATCCGCTGACCTCTTCAAATTCCCGAAAGAGGGTTTTTTCTTCCGCTTTTGAAGGGACGATTTGTTTAAAACGGCGATACTTTTCCAACATCTCCTCCCTTTTGATCCCTTTTTCGTACGCTTGTTCAATTCCCTCAAAAAATTTCACCACTGCAATTATTTCCTCTGTTGACCAATCAGGGGAAATTGGATACGCATATTCCATACGGCTTTACCTCGCTTCATTTGTTTTCTCTTTATCTTCCCCATTTTAACCGAATTTCTTCCGCTTCCCGAATCATACGCTCAAACAATTCTTGTACTGAAGGGACATCTTTGATTAAACCGGTTACTTGCCCTGCCCAACCAAAGCCGTTTTCCGCGTCCCCATCGTAAATAAAGCGTTTATTCGCTTCTCCGCTGATATAGTCTTTAAGGGCTTCATAGGTTGGGGTTTCCTTTTCGATTTGCAATATTTTTTCTGTAAATCCGTTTTTTAAGGCTCGGGCTGGAGTTCCTAATGATCGCTTGATGACCGCCGTATCCGTTTCGGAACTGTTGAGCAAAGCTTTAATATATTCCGGGGAGGCATGCACGCATTCCTTCGTCGCAATGAATCTTGTCCCCATTTCGATTCCTTCCGCTCCCAAAGCCAAAGCCGCCATCAACCCTCGTCCATCTCCAATCCCTCCAGAAGCGATGACAGGGATGGATACGCTATCCACGACTTGCGGTACGAGCACCATTGTCCCCACATCATCTCTTCCCAAGTGTCCCCCTCCTTCTTGTCCAACCACCATCACTGCATCCGCACCAAGTTCTTCCGCTTTCTGGGCTTGACGGCGTGCCGCAACCAAGACCAACTTTTTCACGTCGACCCCTTCAAGCAATTTGAACATCGGAGCAGGATTACCGCCCGTCATCGAAATGACCGGCACTTTTTCCTCGATTGCCACTTCCACCATCGGTTCATAGCCTTTTCCATAATTGCCGAAAGCAAAATTCACTCCGAAAGGTTTATCGGTTTTTTCTTTTGTTTTTCGGATCTCTTTCCTTAATTGTTCAGGAGATTCCAAACTGAGGGCTGTAATTTGTCCGAGTCCCCCCGCATTGGATACGGCGGCCGCCAAATCGGAGTAGGCCAAATAAGCGAGTCCCCCCTGTATGATCGGATATTGGATTCCCAATAATTTTGTCACTCTTGTTTCCCAATTCATCATGCTCATCCCCTTTTTTTCATATTGATTAATGAGTTCTTCAATAAAACTTAAATTTCCTTTAAATTTTTATAGCAAGTGGAGCCTATAGATGCTATAATTTCATTGTTTTTTAAAATTACAATAAAGTGAGGTGGTACCTGCGTTGTCACAGTTAGAAACTCCTCTGTTCGACGCATTGTTAAAACATCGAAACAGACATCCGATCCAATTCCACATCCCAGGCCATAAAAAGGGGCAAGGAATGGATCCTGCTTTTCGAGAATTTATTGGAGACAACGTTTTATCCATTGATTTAATCAATATTGCTCCACTAGATGACTTACATTCGCCAAAAGGTGCAATTAAAGCGGCACAGGAACTTGCTGCCGAAGCCTTTGGTGCTGACCATACATTTTTTTCTGTTCAAGGAACTAGTGGTGCTATCATGACGATGATCATGTCTGTCGTCGGTCCGGGAAATAAAATTTTGGTACCACGAAATGTTCATAAATCTACGATGTCTGCGATTATTTTGTCTGGTGCGATTCCGATTTTCATTTATCCTGAAGTGGATGAAGAATACGGGATCACCCATGGAATTTCTGCCGAATCCGTTGAAAAGGCAATCGAAACATATCCAGACGCAAAAGCTTTGCTTGTGATTAATCCGACTTATTTCGGATTTGCTGCTGATTTAAAACGCATTGTGGAGATCGCACATGCTTCAGATATACCGGTAATTGTCGATGAAGCCCATGGAATCCATTTGAGATTCCATGATGAACTGCCAATCTCAGCAATGGAAGCTGGAGCCGATATGGCTGCGACAAGCGTACATAAGCTGGGAGGTTCTTTGACCCAAAGTTCCGTATTAAACGTCCGGGAAGGGCTTGTGAGCATTAGCCGCGTACAATCCGTATTATCGATGTTGACAACCACTTCAACATCATACCCATTGCTCGCTTCCCTTGATTGCGCCAGAAGACAACTGGCAATCAATGGCAATCATTTAATCGACAAAACGATCCGATTGGCAAAAGAAGCAAGAAAACGAATCAATAAAATTCCGCATTTGAAGGTAGCTGGACGAGAGAGGCTCCATTCATCCGCGACATATGATATGGACCCTACAAAGCTGTTGATCAGCGTCAAAGACTTGGGGATTACGGGCCATCAAGCGGAAGAATGGCTTCGGCAAAATGCCAACATTGAAGTGGAATTGTCTGATCTTTACAACATCCTTTGCCTTGTTACATTGGGGGATACAAAAAAAGAAATCAATTTGCTTGTGAATGCATTGCAACGCATGTCCCAGGCATTTGATTCGGAGGCTTGCATAAAAGAAACGGAAGTGAATGTGCCGGATATTCCAGCCCTTGCCATGACCCCAAGAGATGCCTTTTATTCCAGCACGGAAGTGATTCCTTTCAAAGACTCCGCCGGCTATATTTGCGCCGAGTTTATCATGGTGTATCCGCCTGGCATCCCTATTTTTATTCCGGGTGAAGTCATTACCCAGGAAAATATAGACTACATTCAAATGAACATTGAAGCGGGACTGCCGGTGCAAGGACCCGAAGATGCAAGTCTGCAGACGATTCGTGTCATTAAAGAACGGAAACCTATATATTAATATGCGGAAAATGTCAAAAGCATTCTAGCGGGACTAGAATGCTTTTTCCTTTACATAAAAAGATAAACAAATATCGGACATAGAATGGCACCAACCACCGCGCTTAGCCCCATCGACAATGAACCGATCGATAAATCCAGTTCACCATAGTCGACAAGCTTTGCCGTGCCGACTCCATGGCTTGCGCTTCCCATGGCAATCCCCCGGCTGATCGATGAATCGATTTTTCCAATGGTGAACATGACCGAACCAAGCAGGGCACCTGTAAAGCCCGCAATCAATACCAATACAGCGGTAAGGGATGGGATTCCACCGATCGTTTCGCTCACATGCATCGCGACCGGTGTCGTCATCGATTTTGGCAGGGCCGTCAATATATACTCCTTATCGATTTTAAATACGACTAGAAGCGTATAAACGCTGATCAAGCCGCTTACCATCGCAATTACAATGCCTGATAAAATCGTATATTTGTATTTCAGCACCATATGCCACTGGTTGTACAACGGATAGGCCAAAGCGACGACAGCAGGTCCAAGCAAATGTTGAAGGTAGCGCCCACCTTCCATATAAACGTCAAATGGGACATTCAAAAAGAGCAGGCCCGCAATGATGATAATGGTCGAAGTTAAGATGGGCATGAGAATCGGCGAAGGGTACCGGGCATGCAACTTCTTCATTAATAAAAAGATGATGACCGTACTAATGATGGATAAACTTGCTCGCATGTTCCACTTCCCCCTCTTTCTTCCCCTTCATCGCCAATTCTTTTTTCTCAATCCATTGGCAAATCATGCTTGTCGTCAGAAGCACGAAAAGCGTACTGACGATGACCGACGCCACCAATAGCGAACCGGATACGGAAATAAGCTCCGGATAATCGATGATGCCGACAATGGGCGGAATAAAAAATAACGTCATAAACCCTATCAGGAAATTTGCCCCGTCTTTTATATAATCCACTTTGATCCATTTAAATTGTAGGCAAATAAATAGAAGCACCAAACCGATGATGCTGGCAGGCAATGGTAAATGTGTGATTTCAACCATAAACACCCCAATGTAGTAAAAAACGTACAGAAGCAGAATTTGAATGATCGTTCGAACAATTTTCATACTTCCATCGGAAAAAGGAACACCCTTTTCCAAAACTCACCTCCCCCATATTCGTTATTTTATACTTGTGACAAAATATTGTCTATTAATTATTTTAGAAAAATCAAAAGAATCTAAATTTTGGAGATGCATTCAGGATATTTGTGATGAAGATATCCCTTTGGGGAAATCGGCTTCAGAAAGGATGTTTTTACGGAATAGGAAACTATCAAATGAAAAGAAAACAGATGCCAGAAAATCGGCATCTGCTTCCATTATGCGGTTATCCGTACCAAACATTTTTCAGACAACCCAGCCTATGTTAGAAAAAGAGAGAGACAAAAATGGGACAAAGGATGGCCCCGATGACTATACTCAAACTCATGGAGACCGAACCGATGGACAAATCTTCCTCGCCAAAATCCTTCAGCCGTGATATTCCGACACCGTGGCTGGCACTTCCCATGGAAATCCCCCGACTGATGGGTGAATCGATTTTGCCCAATTTATAAACGACAGGTCCAAAAAGCGCCCCGGTAAAGCCTGCCACCATCACCAAAACGGCGGTTAACGGCGGGACTCCCCCGATGGTTTCACTTACTTGCATCGCAATCGGTGTTGTCAAGGATTTGGGCAATGCGGTCAAAATAAACGTTTTTTCCTCGTGGAACAATTTCAATCCTGCAAAAACACTAAACAAGCCAATCAGCATGGCAAAAACGATACCCGAAAGGATGGTATATTTATATTTCAGCACCAAATGCCGTTGGTTGTATAACGGATAGGCCAGGGCAACCACTGCCGGCCCCAATAAATGTTGGATCCACTTTCCCCCTTCCATATACTCGTCATATGGAATATTTAGCAATAAGATGAAAACAACCAAAACGATGGTTGTAGTAAGGATTGGCATCAAAAATGGATAGGGGAAACATTTATATATTTTCATCATGATTAAAAAGATTATAATCGTGCTAACGATATAAATGATGGCTTCCACTCTTTTCTTCCCCCTTCCCCTTCTCTTTTTCTTCTATTTTTTTACTAAAAATGCCCGTCATATAAATTGTCAATATCGTACTTGCAAACACGGTCACTATTAAAAAAAACCCTTTTGAAGACAACAATTCAGGATATTCCACGACGCCAATCATCGATGGAATAAAAAATAAAGTCATAAACCCTATTAAAAAACCTGCCCCTTCCCGGATCATTCCGACTTTGATCCATTTTTGCCGCAAGCACAAAAATAGCAAGAGCAAACCGATTATGCTTGGCGGAATGGGAAGATGCGTCCCTTTAACAATAAATACGCCCATATAATAAAAAAGATATAAAATCAGGATTTGCAAAATTGTTCGAATAACGATCATATCAACGGTATAGAAATTGTTATACCTTCCCTCCTTCTTGTACACCGCTATTCTACGCCTGCGTTTTCAAATTGTCCAGTCATGCAAAAAAAGAATTCACCCCAAATTCCATGCAAGAAGGGCGAATTCTTTTTTGAAAATTAATCTTCTTCAATTTCTGTACGGTTTTTTCTCAACATTTTTGACAAGATTTCATACACGATTGGCACGACGATCAACGTTAACATCGTTGAACTGAATAAACCGCCGATTACACAAATACCTAAGTCCCTTGAAATCATACCGCTTCCTTCCGCACCGATTGCAAGCGGTATTAACGCACCGATTGTGGCAATCGCGGTCATTAAGATTGGACGCAAACGAGTGGCTCCCGCTTCCAGGATCGCTTCACGCATTGGCATACCCGTACGTTCCATGTTGATGATTCGGTCCACCAATACAACGGCATTTGTAACAACAATACCAATCAGCATGAGCATACCCATCATAACCGATACGGAAATGGTTTCTCCTGCAATCCAAAGTCCCACCAATGAACCGATGACCGTAAACGGCAATGAGAAGAGGATGGCAAATGGCGCCAAACCTTCACCAAATGTTACCACCAGAATGAAGTACACGATTCCAATCGCGACAATCATGGCAAAACCTAATTGGGTAAAGGCTTCTTCCATATCCGCTGTAACGCCGGAAACGCCGATTTCAACGCCTTTAGGCAATTCAAGTTTATCGATTTTTTCATCCACTTCTTTTGAAGCTTTTGTCACGTCTTTGCTTGTCACAGTACCGGAAACACTTGCATACAACTGTCCTTTACTGCGGGAAATTGTGTTGGATACTGTTCCTTCTTCCACTTGCACAATGTCTTTCAACTGTACAGCCGCTCCCGTAGCGGTTGGGACAGGTTGATTCAACAAATCTTCGAAGGATGTCGCCAAATTGACATTCCGTTTCACAATGACATCGATGTCCGTGCCGTCTTTTTTCAACGTCGTCAACACTTCATCTTGTTTGTTCGGATTTAACATCATGGCCAGCTGTCCTGCTGTTAAACCATATTGCAGCAATGTATGCTGGTTCACTCTTAATGTGAATTCATCAAATCGTTCGGAAAGGGATGTATCCACATCTTTCAAATTTCCGGATTCTTTCATGATATTCTCAATGTCTGCTACCGTTTTTTCAATTTTATCCATGTCATCTCCATAAACGGTATAGCTGAGTTCATTATTGGACATGGACATGCTGAAGTTTTGATTGATCCATTTGCCTGATTGATCCAAACCTTCAATGTAGTTTGTGATTTCATCTTGGACATCATCAAAATTCTTTGTATCATCATCGAAAATGACATACATTAATGCTCCGTCAGTGCCCATCATGCCCATCATCGCATTACCGCTGCCACCGATGGAAACTTGAACGATATCCACATCATCCCGGGCCAATAATTTATCTTCAACGACTTGGACATTTTCCAACGTTTTTTCTTCAGACTCACCCGGCTCAGGAGTGTAAGTGAGATACATCACTTTTTCCTGATCAGCGGAAAGGAAACTGAATCCTACCACCGGAATCAAGAATAAGCTTCCCACCAATAATGCAATCGCAATTAGGGATGAAACGACTTTATGATTCAATGACCAGCGCAACACTTTTTTATACCATAAAACCAATGCGCCCGGTTTTTCATGTTTTACTTTTCCGCCTTTTTTACCGCCATATAAACGCTTTTTAAACAGCGTATGGGACAGTGATGGAACCACCGTGATGGCCACCAGCAATGAAGCAAGCAAGGCGAAAGCCATCGTAAAGGCGAATGGAGTGAACAGTTCTCCAACCATGCCTCCGACTAATACAAGCGGCGCAAACACGGCGATTGTAACAAGGGTGGAGGCCAATATTGGTTTGAACATTTCGATCGTTGCTGAACGGATCAATGCTCGTCCTTTTAATTTTTCATCTTTCAAATGCAATCGTCTGTATATATTTTCAACCACTACAATCGAATCGTCGATTACCCGGCCAATCGCAACCGTCATCGCGCCAAGGGTCATGATGTTCAATGTAATGTCCATTTGATGCAAGATGGTAAAGGCAATCAACAAGGACAACGGAATGGAAATGATGGATATAATTGTTGATTTGATATCTCGCAAGAACAGCAAGATAATGATAATTGCAAATCCTGCACCGTATAACGCTTTTCCTAACATCGTAGAAACGGATTCTTCGATCGGTTCCCCTTGGTCAAGCGTCACATCGATGTGCAACCCATCATTTTTCGCTTCCAATTCTTTGATAATGTCTTTGGCTTCATTTACGACTTCAACCGTGTTAGCATCCTGACCTTTTACAATTTGGATGCCGATCGCTTCTTTTCCGTTCGTACGTGAAACCGATTCGACTTCTCCTACTAATTTTACTTTTGCAATATCACCCAAAGTCACAAAAGGTGTCGGATTTTGTGCTGTTGGTGTAACCGGGATCAACAAGTTTTTCAACTCGTCGACGGTCGTAAATTTTCCATCAATGACGATGGATTGTTCTTTTTCTTTAAATGGATACAAACCAAGCGGCGCCTTCAAGTCGCTTGCTTGAATCATTTGTTTTACATCGTCTTCCGTCACGCCCAGAGAAGCCATCTTTGCTTGGTCGTATTCAATTTCCACTTTATTCACATGTTGGCCTGAAATCGAAACGGAAGAAACGCCATCAATACCTTCCAATTTTGGTACAATGACATCTTCGACTGTAGCAGTCAACTCTGCAATATCTTCAGTGTCACTTGACACGCTTAATGCCAAAATCGGGAAAGTGTTGACCGTGATACGGGCAATTGTAGGATCCTGTGCCGTATCCGGAAACTCCATGCCATCAATGACCGAACGCAATTCCCGTTCCGCATCCAGCATGTCTGTTCCATATTCATATTCGATTTGTACGCTGGACATATTCGAATATGATGTTGAATAAACACCTACAACATTTCTCAGGTTTTGTACCGCTTTTTCCAGAGGAATGGAAATATCATTCATCGATTGTTCAGGAGTAGCCCCTGGATATACTGTCATTACAGTAATATAGGGAATGGAAATATCAGGAATTGTTTCTTTGTTCATTCGGGAAGTGGAATAAATTCCCGTCACCATTAAAATAATGGCTAATAACCATACAGCTAGTTTATTTTTTATGACGAAATTCACTAATCCATTCAAAATTGAACCCACCTTTTTTGACTAATCGGTCACATTTCAATATAATAATTGACTATGCAGTCACTGTCAATGTAATTGATTTACTTAGATACCCGGAGGAGATTTTGTGTCAAAAAAATTGATGATCATGGAAAAAGCAATAGAACTTTTTTCGAAAAACGGAGTAGAATCCACTTCCATACAAGATATAACCAATGCATGCGGAATTTCCAAAGGCGCCTTTTATCTCAGCTTCAAATCGAAAGATGATTTGCTCGTGGAAATTACCGATTACTTTATAAAAAAATTTATCGCCGTACAAAACGAAATTTTGGATGACAGCATCCCGGTCAATGAGAAATTGCCGAAGTTCTTTTACTACAATTTCAGATTATTGGAAGAACATTATTCCTTTATTTCCATGTGCATGCGGGAAAATTTCCAGCCGATGAACAATGAAGTCATCCAGAAAATAAAAGAGTTTAATACGGTTCATAATGAAGCTCTTCTCACGATTATACACCAAACTTATGGTGAAAAAGTTGAACATTTTAAGTATGATTTATTATTAGTTGTTCGTGGATTATTGATCAGTTATACGGAATTTATTACAACCCATCCACGAAAATATAATTTTGAACAGCTTGCAAATAGCCTGGCTGAAAAAGTGAATATTATCGCCGAACATAGCACCCTTCATTTCGTTACAGAAAAGCTGTGGAATACAAAAAGCGCTTCCTCTTTCAGCGAAATGGTTTCAAAAGAACATATTTTATATTTGCTTCGACAATTGGAAGGCCAATATAAGAAAACGCCTTTAATCGATGAATCGATCCATCTTTTGATGGAAGAATTGATGAAAGAAAAACCGAGATTGGCCATTTTATCCGGATTAGCTTCCAATTTGCAAAAAAATGAAGATTTTTCAATGGTTGTGTTCCTCGTAAGACAATACGTTTCGGATCTGCAATCGGTTTCATAAAAAAGTGATAAAAAAAGGAACATTTTATAAAAGCCGGGTTAATTCAATATTTGATACACACAAAAAAAAGAGAATTGGTATTCACCAAAATTCTCTTTTTTCCTTATCTGGAGAGGGCTTCTATCCCAGCCGCTCCATTTTTTTATCAAATTCATACTATTTCGCCCTTTGTCACCTATGCTTTTCTAAATCGTTTCAAGAATGATTGAACACGTTCATTTTTCGAATCCACCAATACCTCATATGCCGTTCCTTGTTCAACAATAACCCCTTGGTCGAGGAAAAGGACTCTATCGGCAATTTCCAAGGCAAATTCCATTTCATGGGTTACCAAAACCATCGCCATATCATCATTTTGGGCAATATCCCGAATCACTTCCAGCACTTCCCCTACTAATTCCGGGTCCAGGGCGGAAGTCACTTCGTCAAAAAGCATGATTTTCGGCCTCATCACCAAAGCCCGGGCCATCGCGACACGCTGTTTCTGTCCGCCGGAAAGCTGGGATGGATAAAAATTCAATTTATCCCCTAATCCCACTCTTTCCAACATTTTTATCGAACGTTCCCTCACTTCATCTTTGTTTTCCTTCTTTACATGGATTGGTGCCGCCATACAATTCTCCAAAATTGTCATATGGGGGAAAAGGTTGAAATGCTGAAATACCATACCGATATCTCCGCGCACTTCTCTTAAATGTTTTTCATTTGCCTTTACCAGTTGCCCTTTTTTCTCCATCTTCCATAAATTTTTTCCGTTTACAACAATATCGCCGGAACTGGGTTCTTCCAAAGTCATCAACATTCGGATAATCGTTGTTTTTCCGGAACCGCTTGGGCCAATGATCGCAATTTTCTCTCCCGGATGAATTTCCAGATCGATCCCTTTTAACACATGATGATCTCCAAAGGATTTTGTTACATTACGATATTTCACAATTGGTTCGGCCGAAATGGGTACATTTTTTTCTATATTTTTTGTCAATGCATTAGGCAATACGATCACTCTCCTTCAGATTCATGTTGGGGAGGCCATTCTTTTTTGTCTTTTCCAAAAGTGCATTTTTATCGAATTTGGTATTCATTTTCACTTCCAATTTTTTGATCAGTATAGAAGATGGGTAACTCAAAAGTAAGAAAATGATACCCGCAATTGTCAATGGCTCTAAATAAGCGAAGTTCAAAGCGCCATATGAATTCGCCATCGCCAATATTCCGGTAACACCAATGATTGACGCTAATGGCACCTCTTTGAACATAATGATAAAGTAGTTCCCCAGCATTGGAATGGTTGGCGGAATTGCCTGGGGTAAAATGATCTTTCTCCACTTATCAATAGTGGAAAAATTCAAAGCGGTCGACGCTTCCCATTGACCTTTATCCACACTCTCAATACCTGAACGGTAGATTTCTCCAATATACGTACTATAATGGATACCAATGGCCAGAATTGCGCATGTAAAAGGTTCCAATGTTATACCGATAACCGGTACCACGGGCAATGCATAATAAACAAAATATAATTGAACCAGAGGTGGCGTTGAACGAATAAATTCCATCACCCAAACAGCGATTGTCGCAACCGGTTTATTCGGAATCCGTCTGAAGAGGATCCATACAAAACCGAAAAGAAGGGCAAATCCAAAACAGGCAAATGTCAAACCGATCGTTGCGCCCAATCCTTGTAAGACTATTGGCAAAGCATCAAAGAATGTATCCCATCTGAAATTGCCATTCATCAACCGGCCACCCCTTTCTTCGCAATCGTTTCTCCTTTTTTAGTCAACCAAATCAAAGGCAATGCCAAAATGAAGTATATAAATAACACTACTACGTAGATTAATGGAGCTTGAGATAGATTCGTATTTCTCATAATATCGCCGTAATATAAAATATCCCTCATGCCAATCAATGAGACGAGCGATGTCGCTTTCATCATTTGGATTGTGTAGTTGCCGAACTCCGGAAGCATCATCCGTACTGCTTGGGGTAATATGATGAACCTCATCCGTTGATAACGGGACATATTCAAAGCGATAGCCGCTTCCGTTTGCCCTTTATCCACTGCCAAAATGGATCCGCGTACCACTTCTGATAAATAAGCGCCATAATTCAGAGCGATTGCAATGACTCCGGTCCACCAGTTTGAACCCAATTGAATACCAAAAAGCATCGGGATGGCATAATAGAGCCAAAATAATTGTACGATGAGTGAAGTTCCACGAAATACTTCGACATAGACTCCTGTCACCTTGTTTAATATGACATTGTTCGAAACTCTTGATAACCCTGCAGCAAAAGCGACAATATATGAGATGATTGCCGAACCAAGCAATACAGAAATTGTGATACCCAGTCCTCTCAACAGTTGTGGGGTAATTTCGAATATGGCACTAATAATGATCATCCCCTTCTTCCAAGGTTGTAAATAGAAAATCCGAAATAGGGACAAGACTTTTCGGAATTAAAGCTTGTCCCTAATAAGTTTACCTAGTTTTGACCTGCACATATTTGTTCAGTTGTTATTTCACCCGCTTTGACAATATTGTTCACAGAACTGAATCCATACTCTTCCAAAATTTTGCCGATTGTACCATCTTCTATTAATTGTTTTAATTTTTCGTTATAAGCGTCCCGAATTTCTTTGTCTTTTAAGTTGAATGCGGCTGCACCGTAACTTGGTACTCCTTCCACATCCGGTTGTTCAAAGGAATCAACAAACTCCAATTTATCCGTTGCCGCAGACTGAAGGGCCATTTTCAGCGTCATTTCAGTAGCTGTTGTCACATCCGCACGACCTGCTTGAATGGCGGAAAATGTTGCTGGAATATCCGGAGCAGTAATGATTTGATTTGGGTTTACCCCCTCTTTTTGTAAAAATTCAATTTCCGTTGTCCCTTCCATCACAACGACTTTTATATCAGGATTTGCAGCAATATCTTTATAACTGTGGATGTTATATGGGTTGCCTTTCGCTACAACGATACCTTCACCGTACTTGATTTCAGGTTCGCTGAACAATACGCGTTCACAACGGTCCGGTTTAATGGCCATTCCCGCAGTAATTACGTCAAACTGTCCTGCTTGCACTCCAGGGATCAATTGGCTAAAATCTGATAATTGTGCTTCCAAATTTTCAATTCCCAATTCTTTAAATACCGCTTTGGCAATATCTACGTTTGCCCCTTTGATTTCACCGTTTTCTTCATATGCATAAGGAACTTCATTCGCAAAGCCGATTCTCACCTTTCCGGATTCTATTAATTGATCCAGCTTGCCTGTATCCGATGCGCCATTCGCTTCATTATTTTCATTTTCCGAACCACTGCATGCCGACAAAATTACCATGAATACTGCGATTAATGTGATCAATATTTTTTTCATACGCAACCCTCCAAATTAATTGATTAGAAATTTGATCCTATTTTGAAACATACAACTTTTTGTTCTGTCATTTCCTGAATGGCAAAAACCACACCTTCTCTGCCGATTCCTGATTGTTTCATTCCGCCAAAAGGCATGGAATCGATTCTGAAGTCGCTGCTATCGTTGACCATAATGCCCCCAAACTCCATCTCTTTTATCGCGCGGAATGCGAAATCAAGATTTTTTGTAAAGATACCTGCCTGCAGACCATACATGACATTGTTCGATTTTTGGATCGCTTCATTCAGATCCCTTATACTGTCCAAAATGACAACCGGACCAAAGATTTCCTCTTTTGCTATTTTGCTTTCCGGATGAACATTTGTAAGGATGGTCGGTTCATAATAAGCGCCATTTCTTCTGCCGCCACAAAGAAGTTTTGCACCTTCCCGCAAAGATTGCTGGACAAGTTTTTCTATTCGGATCGCTTCTTTTTCAGTGATTAACGGGCCCATATCAGTCATTTCGTTAAGCTTATCACCGACACGCATTTGTTTGGTCCGATCAACCAGCAATCTTTCAACAGTTGAATAGATTTCTTCCTCAATATAAACCCGCTGGACACCTAAACAGTTTTGTCCTGCTGCCCAAAAAGCGCCTGATACAATCGATTCGACCGCATCTGGGATATCCGCATCCCGGAGGACAATGCAAGGTGAATTTGAACCCAGTTCCATACTTAACTTTTTTATCCCGGCTTTTGATGAAATGCTCTTTCCCGCTTCATATCCGCCGGTAAACGAAATCATCCGCACAGCTGGATGTGTCACCAGTTCATCGCCAATGTCACTTGAATGACCCGTTATGACCGTTAAAACTTTTTTGGGCAATCCCGCTTCATGAAATGCTTCAGCTAATAACAACGCACTTAATGGGGTGAGTGTCGAAGGTTTCACAATGATTGAATTCCCGGCAGCAATAGCTGGACCTATTTTGTGCGCAACCAGATTCAGAGGATCGTTAAATGGAGTGATTGCAACAATTAACCCGATCGGGAAACGCTGATAGTATCCAACCCGATTTTCATTTCCTGCCAACTGATCAAAGAGAATCGTTTCTCCATGAAGTCTTCTTGCTTCTTCCGCACTGATGCGGATCGTCTGGATGCATCGAAGGACTTCTTTTTTCGCTTCACGAATTGTTTTACTGCCTTCAGTGGCAATCGTTTTAGCAAAAATGGATTGTCGATCTTCAATCCAATTTGCCACTTTATTTAATATGGAGATCCTTTCATAAGTCGGCATATTTCTTGCGATTTCTGCGCCTTTGATCCCTTCTTTTATCGCAAAGATCGCATCTTCCCTGCTCGCGGCCGGCACTTGAGCGATAATCTCGCCATTTTGGGGATTTTCCACATCAATCGTTTTGTCCCGGAAAACCCATTCACCAGCCAAATACATTTTCCTTTTTAACATCGTTTGTTCCATTCACTCACTCCTCTCGTTAAAGTTGCTTTCGATGGATATTAATCAAATCGATCAATATCGCAAAACCCGTTTCGGTTTTGCCTGCCCCTGCCCCGATTAATGTAACAGGACCGGATAAATCGCAATGGTACGTTATGGCATTTGTGGCATCAGAAATATTTGCCAAAGGATGGTCTAATGGAATCATTTCAGGTTTAACGGAAGCAACCACACTGCCATTTTCCTTTTTCAGCTTTGCAATCAATTTCCACTTTCGGTTGCTTTGCCGCGCCAGTTCAATGTCTTCGGTTGTCAAATGGGAGATTCCCATTCTTTCAACTTCGTGAACTTTTAACGGATAATTCATCACCACATTTGCTAAAATGACAATTTTGTATAGAGCGTCATACCCTTCCACATCACTCGTCGGATCGGCTTCCGCATAACCCAATTTCTGGGCTTCGCTCAACGCCTCGTCATAAGAAAGTCCATCTTCCATGCGAGTCAACATATAGTTGGTCGTACCATTTAATATCCCTTGAATTTCATATATGTCATTTCCCGCCAGTGAAGTGACGGGCATACGCAAAGATGGTGTCCCGCTCATTACGGAACCTTCAAAGCCCCAACGGACGTTCCTTTTCTCCGCCATTTCTTTTAATTGGGCGTATGCCAGTGCAACCGGCCCTTTATTGCTCATGATGACATTTTTTCCATATTCAAAGGCGCATTGACAATGATCGATAGCCGGTTGACCTGTTTTCACATCCGTAAAGGTGACTTCGACAATTGTGTCCGCATTTGTTTGCTTGATCGTTTCAAAACTGTTCAATCCCCGGATCAGCCCTTCTTGTTCGGGATAATCATCAAGCTTTCCGGTTTCCTTCACAACCGCCAGTAAATCCTCTATTGACAGTCCATCGGGATGATAAACAGAACCTTTCATCACGTCACTTACCGCCACTATGGCCGCATCGAGCCCAAACTGCTCTTCCAGTACTTGCTTTTTATTTTTCAAAATTTCCGCAAACCCTTGTCCTACAACACCAAAACCTAATAATGCGATACGATGTTTCATGCATCGATCCCCTCCTTTCCCTATATAACGGCTTTCTCCTCATTTGCATATTGTTGAGGAAGTTGTGCATTTCCAAGTAAATATTTAAGTATCGCTTGAGTTAAAATCGCTGTGCCGATTGGTAAACATCTTTCATCAATATCAAAAATCGGTGTATGGAGATCCCGCTTGATTCCATCAGGATAGGCACATCCCAGGAAAAACATGGACCCAGGGACTTTGTACGTCATATGGGAAAAATCCTCGCCACCCAATCCAAAAGGAATTTCCTTTATTTCCATGCCCGGATACAATTCGGAAACCACTTCTTTCAACACTTTGTTGACCTCAGCATTATTAAATAAAGCCGGTTCTCCATGGGTAATATTCAATTCGAACCGTCCCCCAAATGCTTCAACTATCGAAAAAGCATTTTTCAACCTTGTTTCCAACTCTTTCCGGACTGATGGCGTATAACTGCGAAGGGTGCCCTGCAAATATACTTCGCTCGGAATGACATTACTTGCCGATCCGGCTTTTATCTCTCCCACACTGATCACCGCTGCATCAAGGGGAGATATATTTCTTGCAACAATTCCATGGATGGCTTGGAGCACCGGACCCAGCATCCAAATCGGGTCCGTTCCTAAATGGGGGTATGCTCCATGTCCTCCGGTTCCAAAGAGTTTCCCTTGAAATACATCCACATTGGCCATGCTGTATCCATCGTGTATCAACACGGTTCCCACTTCATGTTCCGGATCCATATGAAGGGCCATAATGCAATCCACATCATCAAGGGAGCCTGCTTCTATCAAATAAGGGGATCCTGTCTTTCCGTATTCATCTGTATTTTCTTCAGCGGGTTGGAAGATGAATTTTACTGTGCCTTGAATGTCAGTTTCTTTCCAAATTTGACCTATGATGGTCGCTACCGCCAAACCGATTGAAGTGTGGGCGTCATGGCCACAAGCATGCATGACGCCTACATTTTTTGAAGGGAAGGAATGGGAAGTTGCTTCGACAATGGGAAGGGCATCCATATCTGCGCGAATGGCGACGGTTGGGCCATCCCCTCTGGAAAGGGTGCCGATGACAGCCGTTTCAACCCCGACTCCCTTGACCACTTTCATACCATCGATGTTCGACAACTTTTCATAGACAAACTGTGAAGTCTCATATTCTTTAAAGCTGAGTTCCGGATTTCGATGAATATGTCTTCTCCATTCAATGATTTCATCCGTCAATTGTTGAACCCTGGAAAGGATATTGTGTTCCATCCGTTTCACCTTCTTATTTTCCGACTGTCAACATGTGCTCTTTTAAAATGGCGAAAGCATTTTCCAAATCGTTAATTAAATCTTCCGTGTCTTCAATACCCGCCGAAATTCGTACAAGCCCATCCGGAATGCCGACTGCGGCGCGTTCTTCCGGTGTACATTCAATATGGCTTGTCGTTCTTGCAGGACCGTAAGTTGTTTCAACAGCTCCCAGATTGGCTGCACGGTTGGCGTATTTTAATGCAGGAAGTAAAATTTTTACCGCATCCATGCCGCCTTTTAATGAGAAGCTGAGCATTCCGCCGAAACCTCTCATCTGCTTCTTCGCAATATCATGATTCACATGAGTTTCCAGTCCTGGATAGAAGACTTCCTCGACAAGTTCCTGAGTTTGTAGGTAACGTGCGATTGCAAAGGCATTTTTCTCTTGCTGTTCCATACGCAGTTTCAATGTTTTCATACCGCGCAATAATAAGTAAGCTGACCAAGGATCCAATGTGGCACCATTAATTTCACGGTAATGATAAATTGGTTCAATTAATTCCTTCGATCCGCAAACGACACCACCAAGTGCATCCGCATGACCGCCCAAGAATTTCGTTGCACTATGAAGGACAAGATCTGCGCCGAGTTCAAGCGGTTTTTGATTAATTGGTGTGGCAAATGTGTTATCCACCACAACAAGCGCACCGACTTCTTTTCCTTTTTTCGCTATTCTTTCAATATCCGTAATTTTTACAGTCGGATTTGTTGGCGATTCCAAATAAACGATTTTACAGCCCTTTTCAATTTCTCTTTCCATTTCTTCATGATTGCCGGTTTCGCATAATACGATTTCAATGTTCATTTGCGGCAAAAATTCAGTAAAAATTTTATTTGTACCGCCATACGTATCTTTGATTGAAACAATCCGATCACCTGGTCTCAAGAATGTATAAAATATGTTGCTAATGGCAGCCATTCCTGTTGAAAAACTTGTGGCAGCTTCTGCCCCTTCCATGATTCTCACTTTTTCTTCAAAGGCTTGTACTGTCGGGTTCGTATTTCTTCCGTAGATATGTCCCGGTTTTTTTCCAGTCGCAACATCATACCATTCATCCATGTCATCATAGTTGTAAGCGACACTTACCACGACCGGAACTTGTGTGGCTCCATGCACTAATACGTCTTTTTCTCCTGACCATACAGCTTGTGTACCCATGTTCACTTTTTTGTTACTCATAAAATACCCCTCCAATGTTTTTATCTAATAAAAGATTTTTTGCCTGTTACCAGCTGTTCATAGGCAAAGCGCGCGATGACTGTATCTTGCACCCCAGTGCCTGTCAAATCGCAGACGGTTATTTGCCCATGATCGGTTCTTCCTGTTTTTGTACCTGTGATGATTTCTCCCAGTTCTATAATGTTTGCCTCTTCATCTATGATTCTCTTATCTTTTGCGTGATGCAGCTCACCTAATCGGAAACATTGAGATTTGACATCACAAGCGATCAAATCCGCCTTACTAAAAATGTTTTCATCCAGTTCCTGCTTATGCTCGGCATCAGATCCCATCGCCGTAATATGAAGACCCGGATGCAGCCATTCGGCTTTAATCAATGGTGAAGTGGCAGGAGTTGTTGTGATTACAATTTCACTCATTTTGACCACTTCTTCCGGGCTTTTGGCGACAATGACCTTTTTCCCTAATTTCGCTTCCATTTCAACAGCATAGTTTTTTGCGGCTTCATCTTTGCGACCATAAACATAGATCGTCTCAAATTGCCTTATTAGTGAAAGTGCTTCAATCTGGTACCTGGCTTGGGTTCCGGTACCTATGACACCGACACTTTCAACGTCCGGTTTCGCCAAATACTTTGCAGCAATGGCACCGGCCGCCGCGGTTCTTACATCGGTCAAATAGCCATTATCAAGCAAGATGGATTGGGCAAGCCCTGTTTTCGTGCTGAACAGGAGCATCATGCCGCTCAGGCTCGGAAGGCCGATCGACGGATTGTTGAAAAAACCTGAAGATATTTTGATTGCAAACGAATCCAAACCTTTTATATAAGCTGTTTTTACATCAACTTCTCCATTGTTTTCCGGAATATCAACCCGCATAATCGGTGGCAGGGTGACCATTCCATTTGCCAATGCCGCAAAACCTTCCTCCACAATTTCAATTGCTTTTAAATTCAATCCGACCAATTGCCGAATCTCTTCTTCTTGGAATATTTTCATAGCATTCACCACTTAATAAACATTTGTAGCATTCTTTACAAATAATTTTCTTGGGAAGTTTGCAAATACTTCGATTCCATTCTCCGTCACTCTGAACGATTCACTCAGTTCAACCCCATAATCATCCAGCCATATTCCCGGAATGCAATGGAAAGTCATATTCGGCTCGAGTACGGTTTTATCTCCCGGCCGCAAGCTTGCAGTGTGTTCACCCCAATCAGGAGGATAATTTAATCCCATTGAGTAACCGATACGGGATTCTTTTTCAAATCCGCTTTTTGCAATCGTTTTTCTCCAGACTTCCTCGACTTCTTCACAAGTGACACCCGGTTTAATGAAATCCAGTGTCGCATTCAATCCTTCGATCACAACGTCCGCCAAATATTTGACCTTTGGATCGGGTTCTCCGATAAATACGGTCCGTGATAATGGAGAATGGTATCGATTATAACAACCTGCCAATTCCAAAATGACCGGTATTCCGGATTTGTATTTTTCATCTGTCCAAGTCAAATGGGGAGTTGATGTCTTTTTGCCGGATGGAAGTAATGGCATAATCGCCGGGTAATCCCCGCCAAACTCTTCCGTTCCGCTGATTTGGGCATGCATGATTTGCGCCACTACATCACATTCGCGAACGCCTTCTTCAATCGCATCAATGCCGGTTTGCATCGCCTTTTCCACAATCTTTGCGGCCTTCCTCATATATTCAATTTCTTTATCCGATTTGATAATGCGCACATAATTCACTAATGAAGTCGCATCCACAAAAGTGGCCAGTGGGAGTCCAAGTTTTAATTGCGTATAACACTTTGCTGTAAAATAGTAAGTATCCATTTCAATACCAATCGTTGCATTCGACTTTCCAATTTCTTTTAATATGTTGCAAACGAAATCCATTGGATGCCTTTCAGTGGATTGAACATAATGGTCCCGGTAAGGAATGATGTGGTTTTCATTCAACCAGGTCGTAACTTTGGCACCATTTGCATCTTGGCCTCTTCCAATCCAGAATGGCTCTTCATCATCCAGAAGTACAATTAAACATTGATGCACATAAAACGACCATCCGTCATAACCGGTTAAATAATTCATATTGGCCGGATCGGTCACCACCAGCACTTCTATCCCTTTTTCCTGCATCCTTTCTTTTGTTTTTCTTAACCGCGTTTGATACTCTGATATGTCAAATATCGCCATTCTACAAAACTCCCTTCCATATCCTCATTGCGATGAATGATTTGTTAATTGAATGGTAAATTATCTGACATTTCAGAACAATGCGTCAACTTGTATGAAATTTTTAGACAATTTATACTATTGAGATTTTTGATATTTTTTTATACATTTTTTTCAAAACCGAATAGAAATACGTAAGATTCCATTACACAATATGTTAGAATACTTAACATAGGGGAAGGGGCAGTCGAATTTATGGCAAAATTATTAAATGTACGAATCAATGAAAGTAAGGAAATTACATTGCAAAATGTTTGGCAGGCTAAAAAAAATTTAGCTTCCCATATTAACAAAACACCTTTAATCTTTTCACCCAAACTTTCAAATTTAACGAACTCTGAAGTCTATTTAAAATATGAGCATTTGCATGAAAGTCGCTCATTTAAAATGCGCGGTGCTTTTAATGCCATTTCCAACTTGTCCCCCGCTCAGAAATCCCGGGGCGTGACGACATTTTCCACAGGAAACCACGGATTCGCTGTAGCACTGGCAGCCAAAAAATTAGGAATACGCGCAGTGATTTGTGTATCCAAACATGTTCCAAGGGCGAAAATTGAAAAAATCAAGAGTTTGGGCGCAGAGTTGGAAATTTACGGAGATGGACAGGATGATGCAGAGCAACGCTGTTATGAACTCGTTAAAGAAAAAGGGTTGACGGTTATCCCGCCCTTTGATCATCCGGAAGTAATTGCAGGCCAAGGAACCATCGCTCTTGAAATCCTTGAAGAATTGCCGGATGTCAATTGTGTCATTGGAGGTTTATCCGGGGGAGGGCTGCTTTCCGGTATTGGTTTGGTGATGAAAACCACGAATCCGGACATAAAAGTGATAGGTTTATCCATGGAAAAAGGAGCGGCAATGTTTGAAAGTTTAAAAAGAGGAAAACCGGTGACCGTTCGCGAGGAACCGACCCTGGCAGACAGCCTGTTGGGCGGCATTGGGGAAAAGAATCAATATACATTTAAAATGGTTCAACAATTTGTCGACCAATCCATCTTAGTGGAGGAAGAAGCGATCAAAAAAGGCATGGCTTATTTATACAAGGAACATAACATTGTCGTAGAAGGAGCGGCAGCCATCGGTATCGGGGCTATATTAAACAATGCGGTTTCACTTGAAGAAAACACAAAAAACGTCATTATCATTTCAGGATGCAACGTTGATTTGGATGCACACGCAAATGCCATAGAAGCATATTTATAACTTTCTATTCGAAACATCAAGGGGGAATCTTATGCAATTTACAATCAGAGATTTGTTGTCCATTCCACTTTTTTCAACCGCAAAACTATTATCTGCTAACAATATCATTTCTTCACAAGTAATCGAATCTGTTACCGTTATGGAAATTCCCGTTGAAGACTTCATCAAACTATATTAAACAATGCGGTTTCACTTGAAGAAAACACAAAAAACGTCATTATCATTTCAGGATGCAACGTTGATTTGGATGCACACGCAAATGCCATAGAAGCATATTTATAACTTTCTATTCGAAACATCAAGGGGGAATCTTATGCAATTTACAATCAGAGATTTGTTGTCCATTCCACTTTTTTCAACCGCAAAACTATTATCTGCTAACAATATCATTTCTTCACAAGTTATCGAATCTGTTACCGTTATGGAAATTCCCGTTGAAGACTTCATCAAAAAGAACGAACTCGTTTTAACAACCGCCATTGGATGCGGGAACAATCCCGACTTATTTCTTACATATGTCAAAGATGTTCACTCCTCGAATGCTGCCGGAATGGCGATAGCAGTCGGGGGGCATGTCCAATATATCCCGGAAGAAGTGATTGAATACTGCAAATCCGTAAATTTCCCTCTTATTGAACTCCCGTGGGAAATGCGCTTTTCGGATATTCTCAAAGTCATTTTGGAACAGTTGAACAGTTGGGAACAACAATCCATTGATAAAGCGGATACTCTCCAAAGAGAGCTTTTAAAACTTTATTTGGATAACTATCCTCTAGAAGAAGTTTTAACATTTTTATCGAAAGAATTTCAGATGGAAGTGGAATTGAAATACAAGGAACAAATAGAAAATGACACAATACAACAAATCTCCGAGACATCGTACACCGATCAACCCGCCATCATCCGGTACGATAACGGAAAGTTTTTGCAAATCATCCCTATCAGCCCTTTATTAGATCAATCTTCAAGCTTTCTTATTTTTAAATCAAGAAAATTAAATGCGAAACCCATTTCCGCTTTAATTTTAAATAATATCGTAACCATTTTGACGTTATGGATTCAAAAAGAAACGGCGTCAATGATTTCCAAAAATAAAGAAAAAAAAGAATATATTAAAACCCTTTTAAACGGAAGCTGGACAAAAAAAGAAGATTTCATTAACCAAGGGAAAAAATTCGGATTCGAAGTGGATCTTCCTTACATTTGTATTGTCGGTTCTCCGGAAAAATTGAAGGAGTTTTATATTGTCCATAAAAAAGAGCACATACATGAAATGGAGAAAGATTTTAAAAGAACCTTCTCAGAAATTTTAGAGAATGTCAGCAAAAAATTAAATAAGCATCTCATTTACACATTCAAAAGGGACTTGACCATCATTTTCCTGGAATGCAAATCTTCAGAGGCAGACCGGGAAGTGAACCACTTTTTAGATATGATTGACAGTTATGTGAAAAAAAATCAACTGCCAACCATTTCATGGGGAATTGGGGAAAACCATACCGGAAACTTAATGTTTCATTTAGGTTATAAAAATGCCCGCACTGCCCTGGAGATCGGAAGAAATCATAAAGGGCCCGGAACTAGGAACACTTTTGCAAGTACAGGCATTTACCGCCTATTGATTTCCTTATCCAATAATTCCATGTCCACCGAATTGATGCACTCAACGATAGGTGCAATCGCCGCTTACGATAAAAATAACGGATTGGATTTGATCAATACCCTTTCGACCTATATTTACCATCAGGGCAATGTCAGTCAAACCGCCAGGGCGCTATCTCTCCACCGTCAATCTTTATTATACCGTTTAAGAAAAATAGAAGCCTTGACGAATCGGTCTTTAAACGATCCTGATGATATCTTCTTACTCCAACTCTGTTTAAAATTGTGGTCTGTTCGTTTCGAAAATAACGACTCATATGCTGTTGCCGAATAACCGCCTGTACGGAAAGGGGGAAATGAAGCCATTCATTTCCCCCTTATTAATTTTGCCACTATGGCAATAAAATTTATCCCCTCTATCCTTTCCCGATATCACCATTCCGTCATAACAAAAAAGGGCGCCTAAAAAGACGCCCTCTTTCATTACACATTATTTGGAAATGATATGGATTGGATTGCCTAGAAGGACTTCGGCAGTTTCCATTGTGATTTCGCCCAATGTTGGGTGTGGATGGATTGTAAGCGCGATATCTTCAGCAGTCATGCCGCCTTCGATGGCCAAGCAGATTTCTGAAATCATGTCGGATGCACCCGTACCAACGATTTGTCCGCCGATGATAAGGCCATCTTCTTTACGCGCAACAAGTTTCACAAATCCTTCTGTTTGATTTAATGCTAAAGCACGGCCGTTTGCAGCAAATGGGAATTTTGCCACTTTCACTTCGATGCCTTCCGCTTTTGCTTGTTCTTCTGAATATCCTACAGACGCCATTTCCGGATCTGTGAAGCAAACCGCAGGAATTGCCAAATAATCCACAACAGATTTGTGTCCGGCAATTGCTTCCGCAGCCACTTTACCTTCATAAGAAGCTTTGTGGGCAAGCTGTGGACCAGGCACGATATCACCGATCGCATAAATGTTAGGAATATTTGTGCGGCATTGTTTGTCCACTTTGATTAAGCCTCTTTCGCCAAACTCGATGCCGATTTGTTCAAGACCAAGTTCATCTGTATTCGGTCTGCGTCCTACTGTCACAAGCACGTAATCCGCTTCCACTTTTTTCTCTTCGCCGTTCACTTCATAAGTGACGATGACACCATTTTCTGTTTCTTCCACACCTTTGGCAAGAGCGTTCACTTCAATTGTCACGCCTTTTTTCTTCAGACCTTTTTTCACGATTTGAGTCATTTGTTTCTCGAATCCGGCTAAGATGTCGCTTGCCCCTTCAAGAATCGTTACTTCTGTGCCGAAGTTTGCATAAGCAGTACCTAATTCTGTACCGATGTAGCCACCGCCGATAACCACCAATTTTTTAGGCAGTTCTTTCAGATTCAATGCGCCAGTGGAGTTCAATACGCGATCAGAATATTTGAATGTTGGGATTTCCACAGGACGTGAACCTGTCGCAAGGATGGCATTTTTAAATTTGTATGTTTGAGCTTGATCACCGTTCACAACGCGAACCGTATTGGCATCAACGAAATACGCTTCACCTTTGATAACATCCACATTATTTCCTTTTAATAGGCCGGCTACCCCGCCAGTCAATTTTTTCACTACGCTGTCTTTGAATGCTTGCACTTTTGAAAAATCAAGTTTGACATCAGAAACGATAACACCCATATCTTCTGAATGTTTCGCCTGCTCATAGCGATGGGCAACTGAAATTAACGCTTTTGAAGGGATACATCCTACGTTTAAGCAAACGCCGCCCACTTCATTTTTTTCCACAACTGTCACTTTTTGTCCAGTTTGTGCCGCACGAATCGCTGCAACATATCCACCAGGACCCGCACCAACTACCAGTGTGTCGATTTCAATTGGAAAATCTCCTACTACCATCTGTTACGCCTCCATTAATAAAAGTTCTGGATCACTGATTAATCGTTTTAAGTAATTTAATGCATTTTGAGCCAATGCTCCATCGATCAATCGATGATCAAAGCTCAAAGATAATGCTAACATAGGTGCTGCTATAATTTCACCTTCTTTTATTATAGGCTTTTCTGAAATTCTTCCAAGCCCCAAAATTGCGATTTCCGGATGATTAATGACCGGCGTAAACCATTGGCCTCCAGCAGATCCTATATTCGTGATGGACATGGAGCCGCCCTTCATTTCATTCGGAGCCAGTTTGCCTTCGCGCGCTTTTGTTGCCAATTCATTAATTTCTGACGCCAGGGCAAAAATGGATTTTCTGTCGGCGTGTTTGATCACTGGTACAAGAAGCCCTCGTTCAGTATCTGCAGCGATTCCTATATTATAGTAATGTTTTTGGATAATTTCTTCCGTCGCATCGTCGAAGGAACGGTTGAATTCCGGAAATTCTTTCAGCACCGCCACCAACGCTTTGACCACGTAAGGCAGATACGTCAGCTTGATTCCTTTTTCCGCTGCGATGTCTTTGAATTTTTTGCGGTGTGCCACCAATTTTGAAACATCCACTTCGTCCATCAGTGTCACATGAGGAGCTGTTTGTTTGGAATGTACCATCGCTTTCGCAATGGCTTTGCGGATTCCTGAAATTTTTTCCCTAGTTTCCGGGAATTCGCCCTCCAATACCGGAACTTGCGGAGTTTTTGCCGGCACTTCTTCTTTTTCCCCATGAACTTCCGGAGCTTCCTGAACTTTTTGGCCGCCTTCGATAAATCGGATAACGTCTTCTTTCAAAATACGGCCGTTTTTGCCTGTTCCTTGGACTTGACGAATGTCGACTCCCTGCTCCCTTGCAAATTTGCGGACTGAAGGCATCGCAATGACGCGTGTAGCCACTTCTTCTTTAGCCGTTTGTGATGCTACTTGTTCTTTCGCATCTTCCACTTTTCCATCTTCCGCAGTTGCTTGCACCTGCTCTTTCGTCTCCTCTTCCGCATGCACGTCGCCTTTAAATTGCATATTTTCATATCCTGGTGCATCAAAACGGATGAGCACATCACCAACAACCGCGACAGTTCCTTCTTCCACTAAAATTTCTTCAACTTTTCCGTCCACCGGGGAAGGAATTTCCACAACCGCTTTATCATTTTGGATTTCACATAAAATGTCGTCCTCTTTCACTTCATCCCCAGGTTTTACAAACCATTTCACGATTTCACCTTCGTGAATTCCTTCGCCGATATCAGGCATACGAAATTCAAACGCCATACCATTCACCCTTTCTCCCACTAGAATGTCAATACTTTTTTCGCTGTTTCGATTATGTCTTTATAATTCGGCAACCAAACATTCTCCGCTTGCGGGAATGGATAAACCGTATCCGGAGCCGCCACCCGAAGCACCGGTGCTTCCAGACTTAACACAGCTCTCTCCATAATTTCCGCTACGACATTTGCCGCAATCCCCGCCTGTTTTTGCGCTTCTTGGACAACAATCGCCCGGTTCGTTTTTTCAACGGAAGCCACGATTGTTTCAACATCAAGCGGCTGCACTGTACGAAGGTCCACCACTTCCACGGAGTATCCTTCTTTCTCCAATTCTTCCGCCGCTTTCAAACTTTCATGCACCATGAGTCCATACGCAAAAATGGATAAATCTTTTCCTTCACGTTTTACGTCCGCTTTGCCGATCGGAATTGTATATTCTTCTTCCGGCACTTCTTGACGGAAGGAACGATATAATTTCAGATGTTCCAGGAAAATCACCGGATCATTATCGCGAATGGCGGAAATCAACAATCCTTTGGCATCGTAAGGAGTTGAAGGAATGACCACTTTTAATCCCGGTTGTTGCGCCATCAATCCTTCCAAACTATCAGAGTGCATTTCAGGAGTTTGCACACCGCCTCCAAATGGCGAACGAATGGTGATTGGCATATTAAATGTTCCGCCAGTACGGTAACGATAACGGGCCATTTGACCGCTGATGGAATCCATCACTTCATAGACGAAACCGAAGAACTGGATTTCCGGAACCGGACGGAATCCCTGCAAAGCAAGTCCGATCGCTAGCCCTCCAATTCCTGATTCAGCAAGAGGAGTATCAAATACCCGGTCCACGCCAAATTCTTTTTGCAAACCTTCCGTTGCCCGGAACACCCCGCCGTTGACGCCGACGTCTTCCCCGAACACCAACACATTTTCATCATTTCTCAATTCCGTTCTTAACGCATCCGTAATCGCCTGAATCATTGTCATTTGTGCCATAGGTTATTTCAACTCCTTTGCTTTATAAATCTCATATTGCTCTTTTAGATGGGATGGAAGTTCTTCATGCATGATGGAAATTAAATCCGTCACTTTTTGTTTAGGAGCTTCATCCGCTTTTTTGATCGCTACTTTTATGTCATTTTTCGCCTTTTCAATCACTTCTGTTTCTTTCTCTTCAGACCAGAGCCCTTTGCTTTCCAAATATTTGCGGAAGCGCACAATCGGGTCTTTTTTCGCCCATTCATCATCAATTTCGGCTGTACGGTAGCGCGTTGGATCATCACCGGACATTGTATGAGGACCATAACGGTAGCAAACCGTTTCAATCAACGTTGGTCCTTCCCCAGCCACCGCGCGATTGCGGGCATCTTTCGTCGCCACATAAACCGCAAGCGGATCCATTCCATCCACTTGCACACAAGGGATACCTGCCGCGATTCCTTTTTGTGCAAGCGTTTTTGCTGCTGTCTGGATTTCCCGCGGAGTGGAGATGGCATATTGGTTGTTTTGAATAAAGAAGATCGCCGGCGCTTTGAAGGCGCCTGCAAAGTTGATGCCTTCATAGAAGTCGCCCTGTGATGATCCGCCATCGCCTGTATACGTCACCGCCACATTTTTTCCTCCGCGCTTCTTAATTCCCAACGCCACACCGGCTGTTTGGATATATTGGGCACCGATAATGATTTGAGGAGGTACAATATTCAACCCTTCCGGTATTTGGTTTCCGATAAAATGGCCGCGGCTGAACAAAAATGCTTTCCATAACGGCAAACCATGCCATACGATTTGTGGCACGTCCCTATAACCAGGCAAAATCCAGTCATCTTTTTCCAATGCGTAATGGGAAGCGATTTGGGAAGCTTCCTGTCCTGCAGTAGGTGCATAGAAACCGAGCCGTCCTTGTCTATTCAGGGATATGGATCGCTGGTCTAAAATTCTTGTATAAACCATGCGAGTCATCAATTCTACTAAATCTTCATCTGATAATTTCGGATCATATTCTTCGTTCACGATTTCTCCGTTTTCATTCAGAATTTGAAACATTTCAAATTTACTTTCCACATCTTGTAATACGCCCTTTGGATCAAAAATTTTCTCACTCATAGAACACCTCTCCTTTAACTGTATTAGTTTTCACGACCCAAAAAACTGATACAACCTGCAATTAATTACAGTATATATTACCAATACACAATCGGTCAATTATTGTTTTTTCTTTTTAGGTCACAATTTTTCTAGTTTGCTATACTAAAAGGATTTCCCTCTCTGTTGTAATACAAAAATATATTGTATTATAACAGTTTAAAAAATTAGACAAAATTAACATGTTATGTTCAAAAAACTTTTTTCATTCACGAATTCATTATCGCCTATGAAAGGCATATAATATTCATTGGTCCATTTATTAGAAAAAGAAAATGACATATGATATTTTTATACTGAAGAACTTTAATTTTTGATAGAGAAATTGAAAGGGAGTAAAAGATGATTTTAATGAAAGACATTGTCCGTGAAGGGCATCCTGCCTTAAGAACAAGAGCGGAAGAAGTGAAATTCCCGTTAAGTGATGAAGAACGCAAAACAGCAGAAGACATGCTGCAGTTTTTAAAAAACAGCCAAAACCCGGAATTGGCTGAAAAATATGGCCTTCGCTCCGGAATTGGTCTTGCCGGAAACCAAATCAATTTCTTAAAAAGAATCTTTGCCATTCATATAGAACAAGAAAACGGAGAACCTTTGAGCTTTATCGCAGTAAATCCGAAAATTGTCAGCCATTCCGCCGAAAAAACTTATTTGCCTCAGGGAGAAGGATGTTTATCTGTTGACCGCAGCGTCCCTGGCTATGTCCCTCGCTACGCACGGATTACCGTAAAATTTTACACATTGGATGGGGAAGAGAAAAAATTGCGCCTGCAAGGTCTACCGGCCATTTGTTTCCAACATGAATTGGACCATTTAAATGGCGTGATGTTTTATGATCACATCAACAAAGAAGATCCATTTGCCCCAATCCCGAACGCCTTCCCATTGGAAGCGGAAGAAGAGGAATAAAAAAACCCCATGGCACCTGAATAGTGCCATGGGGTTTTTACATTCTCACATCATCTATAATCTAATCTGTAAAATACTTGCTTTCTCCTTCCATTCAGAAGGAGCCGAGACTGAATACCATCCTCATGCATATAATTAAAATACTAAATAATCTCTAATTTCTTCATCACTTTTGCCAGTCCGTCACGATCGACATGATCGCCGACCACATCAGCAATTTCTTTTACCTGCTCTTTCGCATTGCCCATCGCAACACCGACGCCGACTGCCTGAAGCATTTCAATGTCGTTTAATCCGTCGCCAAAGGCAATCGCATTTTCAATAGGGACATTCATTTTTTCCAACACTTTATGAATCCCTCTTGCCTTTGAACCGTTTTTGGGCAGAATGTCACAGGAATACGGATGCCAACGGACGAATTTGACATTGGAAAAGTTTTGATGATAAACCGGTTCTTCCTGTTCTTCCATAAAGATGAGGGTTTGATAGACGGCATTTTCTTTATAGAAGTGGGGATTGATCTTCGGATAAGGATAGCGAAGGGACTTTAAGCTTTGTTCAATCTTTTTGTTTCCGCCTGCCGTCGCAATCATTTTTTTGTCATCAATAAAAACGACCGGATGATCCCGTTTGGAACCAAATTCGATAATTTCCGTCAACTCTTCTTTCGGGACACTGTCGGTAAAAATGACTTCATTTTTATAAACGACATACTGCCCATTAAAAGTGACATATATATCAATCTCCAACTCTTTTAAAATCGGCTCGATCATAAAAGGGGCACGGCCTGTAGCAATCGCAATTTCATATCCGTTTCTTTTCGCTTGAAAAATCGCTTCTTTTGCGGATGGTGGCAATTGTTTCTTACTGTCGTAAAGCGTTCCGTCCACGTCAAAAAACAGCACTTTCTTCATAGTCACTAACCCTTCCAACGCATATTTGTATGTAAATGAAAAATACTTTACATATATATCATTCTACCTTATACTTTTAATAAGGAGTGATGTGCCATGTTGAAAAGACTCAAAAAGAAACTTTTGAGACGTCTCAATGGCATCCTCGGCAAAAAATCAATCGCTTAAGCCCTTCTCCGAAAATGAAGGGCTTTTCTTTATTTTAAAAGATTCCCATGATAATATAAAAGAAAATGCATGTCATTTTCTTTGGGAAATTTTGCTTTTTTTGATTTTATTATTTTAATGATGAATCGCCACTTCACGCAAATGGTTGTGAAAGGAAAAACCATTTGCGTTAATATATAATATTAATTGATTATATTCGTAAAAAGTGGAAAAATAATAAATGCAAAAATGTACGGTTAAAGAAGGAGAGAAAAAATGATTTACAAAGTGTATTATCAAGAAAATCCAGATGAAGTGCCTATTCGCGAAAATACAAAAAGCCTATACCTGGAAGCAGATTCAGAGCGAGAAGTCCGCGAATATTTAAAAGATCGCCGCATTTTGATCGAGTATATCCAATTACTAGAGGGCAAATATTTGGATTACGAAAAAAATAGCCCGAATTTCCGTTTGGAGAATGCATAACCTATATGAAGTTTGTAAAAAATGATCAAACGGCTGTTTTCGCTCTCGGCGGACTGGGCGAAATCGGCAAAAACACTTACTGCGTACAGTTTCAAGACGAAATTATTATCATCGATGCAGGCATTAAATTTCCTGAAGATGACCTTTTGGGAATCGACTATGTCATCCCTGACTACACTTATTTAGTGCGAAATGCAGATAAAATAAAAGGGTTGTTTATCACCCATGGCCATGAAGACCACATCGGTGGAATTCCGTATTTATTGCGTCAAGTCAATGTTCCGGTGTACGGAGGAAAACTGGCTCTCGGGCTCTTGCGCAACAAATTGGAAGAGCACGGATTGCTTCGCCAGACAAAGTTAATCGAAATCAAAGAAGACGATGTGATCAAATTCCGAAAAACATCCGTCAGCTTCTTCAGAACAACCCACAGTATTCCGGACGCATTTGGAATCGTGGTGAAAACACCGCCTGGCAACATCGTTCATACGGGCGACTTTAAATTCGACTTTACACCGGTTGGCGAACCCGCGAACTTAACAAAGATGGCTGAAATTGGTCGCGATGGAGTGCTTTGTTTATTGTCGGACAGCACGAATGCCGAAGTGCCCAACTTTACAATGTCAGAACGGAAAGTTGGCGAAAGCATCCACGATATTTTCCGCAAAGTGGAAGGACGCATCATCTTTGCAACTTTTGCTTCCAATATTCACCGTCTCCAACAAGTAACCGATGCAGCAGCCCAATACGGCAGAAAAATTGCGGTTTTCGGACGATCAATGGATAATGCCATTTCGATTGGCCGGGAATTAGGTTACATTACCGCTCCCAAAGAAACGTTTGTTGACGCTCAAACGATCAATCGACTTCCTGCAAATGAAGTGATGATTTTATGTACAGGCTCTCAAGGTGAACCGATGGCCGCATTGTCGCGTATCGCAAACGGCACTCACCGGCAAATTCAAATTCAGCCTGGAGATACTGTTGTGTTTTCCTCTTCACCGATTCCTGGAAACACGATAAGTGTCAATAAAATTATCAACTTATTGTACAGAGCGGGAGCAGAAGTCATCCATGGATCCATCAACAACATCCATACTTCCGGACACGGTTCCCAAGAAGAACAAAAGTTGATGCTCCGATTGATGAAACCGAAATTCTTCATGCCGATCCACGGTGAATATCGCATGTTGAAAATGCATACAAAGCTTGCCATTGATTGCGATGTTCCACCTGAAAATACTTTCGTGATGGAAAATGGAGATGTGCTTGCGTTAAGCTCAGATGAAGCGTATGTGGCAGGAAGGGTTCCATCCGGAGATATCTACATCGATGGAAGCGGCATTGGTGACATCGGCAATATCGTGTTGCGCGATCGACGCATTCTTTCCGAGGAAGGATTGGTCATCGTTGTGGTCAGCGTAGATATGAAACAGCAAAAAATTATGGCAGGTCCTGATATCATTTCCAGAGGCTTTGTGTATATGCGCGAATCGGCTACGTTAATCAGTGAAGCACAAAAAATGCTTTCTGAACACTTGGCAGAAAAAATTCAGGAAAAATCCCAATGGACAGAGTTAAAAAATGAAATTACGGAAATTTTATCTCCTTATTTATTTGAAAAAACGAGACGTCGGCCAATGATTTTGCCGATTATTATGGAGGTATAAAAAACAAGGCTGCCTGGGAAGCGTTCTTCTCCTTGGCAGCCTTGCTTTATTTCCAATCCTCATATTCCACAAATAAGAACTACAATATGTCAATCCAAGTTTTAATGGCAGCGGCAGTGATAAGTACAGCCAAAATCATTTTTAACACCTTTGTATCCATTTTCTTCCCCACCTTTGCTCCAAGGGGAGTAGCAGTAATACTGGCGATGATCATAATGAAAGCGGACCAATAATCTATTTGATTGGTTATTATTTTCCCAAAAGTCCCTCCAATAGATGAGATGAAAGTGACGGCTAAACTTGTTGCAATGGTTACCCTTGTAGGAATTTTTAAAATGACTAATAAAATAGGAACGAGCAAAAAACCACCGGCTGCCCCAACAATTCCAGAACCTATTCCGACAATAAATGCCAGGGAAGCAGCCAACCATTTATTAAAAGTGAGGGTTGATATATCATCAATTTCCTTTGTGGGAATGAACATCAATAGAGCCGCGATGATAGCTAACAATCCATAAACAAAATTAATCGCTTCTTCCGAAAAATAATTGGATCCAAAACTTCCCAAAAGACTTCCTGCTAAAATGGAAACCCCCATATATAAAATAAGAGTTTTATTTAAATAACCGTCTTTGCGGTACGACCAGATGCCTGCAAGTGAGGAAAAGAATACTTGGATTGCGCTGATACCAGACACTTCATGGGCAGTGAAAGATGCGAGTCCAAAAAGTGGCGGCAAATAGAGGAGCATTGGGTATTTAATGATGGAACCACCTATTCCAACCATGCCGGAAACAAATGAGCCCACAAATCCAATGCAGAAAATGACAACGGCAAACGTGAATGCCATACTTGATTCACCTGCTTTTTTAGAACTTTTTTTCAATGTATAGCATTCACGTTGAATATCCTATAGGGGGATTCCACTAATTTTTCAGATAATATATTTATTTGCAATGCCGTATTGAATCAGTTCCGCTTTCGTTTTTAAATCCAATTTCTGCATGATGTTTGCTTTGTGGTTTTCCACTGTTTTGGAACTGATGGACAATTTATCGGCAATTTGCAAATTGGTATATCCCAATATGGTTAACCGCACAATTTCTTGTTCTCTGCTTGATAGAACGTCCTTTTTCTGTTTTCCTTTATTTTTAAACCATTTTTCAAGCTGCTCTTTTGGAATTCCAACATCATAATATTTTCTTCCTGAGTAAACCGCCTGAATGGCTTGATATACTTGGTTTGCCTGACTATTTTTTAAAATGTAGCCATCCGCATCAGTTTCAATAGCCTTTTGAATGTAAGCAAATTCATTATGCATCGTAAGCATGACAACCTTGATTTTTGGAAACTCCTTCTTTATCTTTCGAGTGGCTGTGAAACCATCAATGCCTTTTGGAATGGAAATATCCATTAAAACCACATCCACATCCAAACTGTATAACTGTTGCAAACATTCTTCTCCATCGCTCGCTTCCCCTACCACTTCCAAATCACGATAGTTTTCTAATAATAAGGCGATACCCTTGCGGATTAAAACATGATCATCGACTAGAAAAACTTTTATCATGTATTCGGCCTCCATCTCGGAATAGTAACTTCAACAACGGTACCTTTGTTCATTTCTGAACGAATGGCACATGTACCGCTTAACAAATCAACTCGTTCTTCAATATGTTTTAAGCCGAGTCCCTTGTTTTGAATCGATTTGCGGTCAAATCCGATTCCGTCATCTTCAATTTTCATATGAATGTGCGTATTATTTTTCCGAATAGAGATTTTCACATAGGATGCCTGCGCATACTTGACCACATTGTGCAACGCTTCTTGGGCAATGCGGTATAGATTGATTTCAATAGCCGGATCACATCGGTCAAGCCCTTGGGTTGTTAACTCGAATATCAGATGAGGGGTCATTTTTTTCATATTGTCTATTAAGTTTTCCAAAGCTGCTTTCAATCCCAATTGATCTAAACTTTGCGGACGTAAATTGTAGGAATACGTATACACATCTTCAATCACTTTCCGCAGCTCATTTCGCACTTCTTTTACATAACTGGACAGTTTTTCATTATCCTGCATATACGCTTCAATCGCTTCTAAGGCGACCGAAACCGAGTAAAGTGATTGTCCAACCCCATCATGCAATTCCTGAGCTAATCGTTTATGTTCAGATTCTTTCGCATCAATCAAAGCTTGAATCATTTTTTTATTGAGCGCTGCTTCCTGCGCTTTCAACATGGTTTCACAATCCCTTAATACAAGTAAATACTCATTTTCTCCAGTTTCTACATTTCTATTAATGACCGAAACACTCATTTCCACATCCAGTGTTTTTTTTCGATTTGTTGACATTTGGGACAATATGGACGGAACATCTTCGTTGGCCATTAAATAACAAGACGGGGTTTCTACCCGCCGATTTCTTGTCGTGCAAAAACTGCAGTAAGGAACATAGTCACCAACTTTCCACCCGGTCAGCCTTTTTGCCGCTGGATTCAACATAATAATTTCCCTGGATTCCCTCATTACAACGATTCCATCTTGAATGTGTTCGTAAACCTTTTGGAAGTATTCTGTATGATTGATTTTGTGCAATGAAAACACCTCAATTAAATTACTTTCCGATATCATAATCTCATATGTTTATGATAAAAAAAATATAACAATGGCAGAAAGAATCCCTACAGAAATTGAAAAAAATAAGCAACTGATTCCGTTAAAAAGAGCCTGAGCCTCCAAACTTAATTGAACAAGTTTCGAAAGGCCCAGGCAAAATTTTTACTAGTGTTGTTTATCCATTAATTTCTTACGGCATCTGTTTGAGTTTCTGTTACCCATCTTTCATATCCGCCATCTAAATTCACGACATCTTTAAATCCTTTTGACAATAAAATGCTTGTAGCTATACCCGAACGGGCACCAGAACGGCATTGCATAATAACTTTTCCTTTTGGCACTTCGTCAAGTCTATTCTTTAACGTTCCCAGCATAATGTGCTTTGCTCCATCAATATGCCCTTCTTCATACTCGGATAAATTCCGCACATCCACAATTTGCGCTTTTCCCTCACTTAATAATGTTCTTGCTTCCATTGGTGTAATATTTTCATAACTGCATAACTTATTGGATTGAGACAACATCCCCTTTACATCGGCAAAGCCGGCAATTTTGTCAATTCCAATGGAGCGGAGAGCAATCAGCACTTCTTCAATATCAGTTGGATTCGTCAATACATAAATTGGTTTATTGTAATCGACAATCCAACCTGCCCAAGTGGTGAATGATTGACTCAATGGAATATTGACTGTTCCTGCAATAAAGCCTTTTGAAAAATCTTTAGGGCTTCGGGTATCGATTACTAAGAATCCATCCTTGATCACTTTTTCAATCTCTTTAAGGGAATCGATGAATGGTATTTCCGGTAAGTTTTTAATCAATTCTATTCCGATTTTGTTCACTCTCTTCATAACGGCAAAGTAATATGGTGCCTCAGGCTGTCCCCGAAGTAATTCCTTTACAAATTCCTCTTCATTTTCAATTTTCATTGCCCAGTTAAATTGCTTTTCATAACCTACCGTTGATGATGGAACCGCTCCCAACGCTTTTCCGCAGGCGCTTCCCGCTCCATGTGCCGGCCACACTTGCAAATAATCGGGCAGTTCTTTAAAACGTTGAATGGACTTAAACATTTGGCGTGCCCCAACTTCCGCAGTCCCAGCCATTCCAGCTGCTCTTTCCAATAAATCCGGACGGCCAATATCACCGACAAAAACAAAATCCCCTGTAAAAATGCCAATCGGCTTATCCGCAGCTGCACCGTCTGTTAATAAAAAGGAAATGTGCTCTGGCGTATGCCCTGGAGTATGCATCACTTCAAAAGTAAGATTCCCTAATTTAATAATGTCGCCGTCTTTCAATAGTTGATAGGAAAGCCCCTCTAAATTTGTATATTTCCAATTTTCGTCCCCTTCATCGGAAATGTACAAAGTGGCTCCGAACCGGTCGGCCAATTCCCGGGATCCGCTGACAAAATCTGCGTGAATATGCGTTTCCAATGAACCGACTATCTCCAATTTTTCCTTTCGGGCTACTTCAATATATGGTTCAATATTCCGCATAGGATCAATAACAACCGCCTTGCCATGTTGTTGGCAACCCACCATATAAGAGGCATGGGCCAATTTTTCATCGTAAAAATAACGCAATAACATAGTCATTCCTCCTTATGATTTTTTATTTAATACCGATAAAGTGGCTTGCACATATTGAAGCACCTTTTGAACAGCAGGATCTTTCAACCACTTGTAAATTGTGATTAGTTTAATAGGCTCCTGTGCAGATTCAGCCCGTTGCTGAATTTCTTTTAGCAGGGACATGCCGCTTTTTCCTTTTTCAACAATCGGATGGGCATATTCTTTTAAAGCATCAGTAATATGTTGTGTTGTCGCTTCGTCATGCATTATGGATTGTATAAAATCAAGGATATTTTCAAGTTGCTCAATCATTTTGTTCAGCCTTGGCAATTTCTCCAATAATTCAAGTATTGCTTCCAATGTTTTTAAATTGATATCGTAAGTGCGAAATAATTGATCGTATGGTTGCAAAACCTCTTTATCGGCTAAAATTTCCTTGCCGAAATTGACGTATTGTCCAATTTGTTGTAGTTGTTTTTCATAAGCCGGCAAATTTTTAAGAAAGGAAACAATAGCCTCCTGTATTTCCGGCTGTTCCAACTGATTTTGAACAGATGTATTCACTGTTGGATTCCCTCCAATTTTACATCGTGCCTTTTAACATGCCATTCCAATATAAAACAGGCAGCAAGTCTTTTTTCAAAATGTACATACTCGTCCTTTCAACTCCTTGGTCAAAAGGCATTGATTCCGTAGGTTCTTTGGAGTAGTCAAATTCCGCTAAAATCAATTTGTTATATCCTGTTACAATCGGACAAGAAGTATAGCCGTTATAAATCGTTTTTGTCGTTTGATTTCTGATGCTGGCAATCAAGTTATCAACAAGAACAGGCGCTTGCTTTCGTATGGCCGCACCTGTTTTCGAAGTAGGAAGGTTTGCGTTATCCCCCAGTCCGAAAACGTTTTCAAATTTTTTATGTTGAAGGGTATGAATGTCGACCGCCAAGAATCCCGTTTCATCTGCAAGAGGACTTTCTGCAACAAACTTCGGTGCCCCCATATATGGGGTAACATGTATCATGTCGTATTGGATTTCATCTTTTTTTCCGCTATTTAAATCTTCAAAAATCGCAATTTTTTCATCCGGTTTAATTTCTACCAAGTTATAACAGAAACGGGCATCAATCCCCTTTCTCACCAATATCTTTTCCAACTCTTGACGGTACTTGGCAACATCAAATATGGTTGCGTTTGCTGAACCGAAAATAATTTTGATTTGATCTCTTACACCTGTTTTTCTGAAATAATCATCTGCCAAGTACATAATTTTTTGAGGTGCACCGCCGCATTTTACAGGTGAAGCAGGGTGTGTAAAAACAGCGGTTCCCGATTTGAAATTCCGAATGGTTTCCCAAGTGTAATCAACATGTTCATAAGAATAATTGCTGCAAACGTTTTTCGTACCTAACGCCTCTTTTAATCCCTTAATTTTATCCCAGTGAATCTCGAGGCCTGCAGCCACCACTAAAAATTCATAATGAACGAAATCATTGTTTTCCAGCTGCACTTTATTGTCTTTTGGATAAAATTTCTTAACTGCTTGTTGAATCCAAGTAGCCCCTTCAGGAATTACTGTTTTCATGTCTCTTACAGATTTTTCTTTTTTGTATACCCCACCGCCGACCAATGTCCATAAAGGCTGATAATAATGCTTGCCGGAAGGATCAATTATGGCAATTTGATCCCTCAAAGTCGGCATTTTTCTCAAAAGCTGGGCAGCGACGGTTATCCCACCCGTTCCTCCGCCTACTATTACGATTTTATAAGTCTGATTCTCCATTTTCAGCCCCTTCCTTATCCATCAGTAATTCTCTTATTGTCATGGTATAAGATTGGAGATTTGTAACATATAGGGGAATCCCCCTAATATTTAATATTTCAGAAAATTACGAAGTTTTGTTTTCCATTTCTATTGGAACCGGACAAACAATGCTATGTCATGCTTTGGAGGAAATGCACCGGCGATCGCATGTTACAGACCTTTTTTGTCATCCTTAAATGAAAAAAAGTTATAAAGAATATTCTTATCATTCATTTTTTCATTCAAATCGTTTTATGTATAATTTTTCTAAATATGGAAGGAGTGATGTTCATGGGCACAATGCGGAAAGATCAATGGAATCCATCACTTTATGATGATAAACATTCTTTCGTTTCAGCATTTGGAGATAGTTTGGTCAAGGTGCTGGCACCGAAAAAGGGGGAAAAAATACTGGATGTCGGATGCGGAACAGGAGATTTGGCTTGTCAAATGGCGGATGCCGGAGCAAAGGTTGTTGGGATTGATTCAAGCGAAAAGATGATTGCCAAAGCGAAAGAGAAATACCCGCATCTTTCATTTTACGTAAAGGATGTGACACAACTCGATTTTCATAATGAATTTGATGCCGTTTTCTCGAATGCCGTATTGCACTGGGTCAGACAGCCCGAAAAAGCCCTGACAAATATTTATAATAGCTTAAAAAAAGGCGGCCGATTTGTTGCCGAGTTTGGCGGCAAAGGAAATGTGCAAACGATTTCCCAAGCAATTGATACGCAAATCAAAAAAGCGGGAATCGAAAAAAACATCCCATTCCCTTGGTATTTTCCGAGCATCGGGGAATATACCACTTTGATGGAACAGGCCGGTTTCCGTGTAATTTTTGCCATGCATTTTGACCGCCCTACACCGCTTGAAGGGGAAGAAGGACTAAAAAATTGGATTGACATGTTCGGAAGTCTGTTTTTCGAAGGCATCCACGAGGAAACGAAACAGCAGATTATTGAAAATGTTGAAAAATCATTGAAACCTTCCCTTTTTGAAAACGGGGTTTGGGTTGCGGATTATAAACGAATCCGTGTCATTGGCATCAAAAAACAATAGATGGGCTTCCCCTCTATTTGTGGAAATTAGAAGACTACGTTACAATAATGACATCGATGTACATACAACGCACGGAGGTAACTAATGAGAAAAGAATTTGTCGTCATCGGATTAGGACGGTTCGGAGGAAGCATCGTGGAAGAATTGGTCCGACTGGGGGCGGATGTGATGGCAATCGACTCTGATCCCGAACGGGTGGAAGATTATGCAAAAATTGCAACGGAAGCGGTCATTGCGGATGCAACGGATGAAGAAGCTTTGAAATCGCTCGGACTCCAAAATTTTGAGCATGTCATCGTCGCGATTGGGGACGATATCCAAGCCAGCATACTGGCAACGCTAATCTTAAAGGAAATGGGAGTGCCGCAAATCACAGCGAAAGCCCAAAACGATTATCATGCAAAAGTGCTGCATAAAATCGGTGCGGACGTCATCGTTCATCCGGAGAGGGATATGGGCATCCGGATCGCCAACAACATGATGTCCAATAACGTACTCGATTATCTGGAATTATCTGATGAATATTCCATTATGGAAATCAAATCCAATGATCGGATTGCCGGTTATTCCATCAAAGATTTGGACATTCGTGCCAATTACGGTATCAACATCATCGGCATCAAACGCGGGGATCACATTATTATCTCCCCTGGGGCTGATGAGAAAATCCTATTGGGCGATGTGTTGCTTGTAATCGGAGCGGTAGTGGACATCAACCGTTTCGTTAATCGGGCAATGACATAAGTGCCTGGCATTTTCGCCAGGCACTTCAATTTAGGATACGATTCAACCGCTGTTCCAACATTTTCATTCCTTTTCCGCCAGCCTGATAGTGGCGCAACAAACCGGAACGGTCAAATACGTAATACGATGGCACATATTCATTTTCAAATAAATCCGATAAGATAAAATCATTATCCACGTAGATTGGCTGTGTGATTCCTAAATCTTTGGCCACTTGTTCAATCGTTTCCAAATCCTGGTCCTCTTCGGAACGGGGCATATGCACAGCCACAACATTCAATTGATTTTTATACTTTTCCCGAAGCCCGTTAAGATCAGGCATCGCTTCTTTACATATATAACAGCTGACCGACCAGAAATGAATTAACGTCGCTTTTTCCCCCAGCAACTCTTCCTTCGTCACTTTACCATTGATCCAGGTCGTTGCACCACCCAACTCAGGCAATGGTGAACGCAGTTTCATCGATTTCCTCCTTTTATTGATAAATCCCCACATTAATTAATATGGGAAAAAACATCACAAAGTTGATTCGCCTGGACGCCAATTGGCTGGGCATAGGCCTCCCGTTTGAAGCGCCTGCAATACACGCAAAACTTCATCCACATCCCTGCCCACATTGTTGTGATGCACCACTTCATATTGAATTTGGCCCAGAGGATTAATAATGAATAATCCGCGCAATGCGACTCCCTCTTCTTCGATTAACACTCCGTACTCCTTGGCCACAGCATGGGTATGATCTGAAGCCAAAGGATATTTCAGTGTACCGATGCCGTTTTTTGTGCGCTCCGTATTAATCCAGGCAAGGTGGGTATATATGGAATCCGTCGAAACACCAATCACTTCCGCTTCCAATTCCTGAAACTCATCATAACGGTCGCTGATTGCCGTAATTTCAGTCGGACATACGAATGTGAAATCCATTGGATAAAAAAATAAAACTGTCCATTTCCCTTCATTTATAATTTTTTCCAAAGAGACTTTACCAAAGGTTTTGTCCGGCATTACCGCATCCAGTTCAAATAATGGTGCCTGTTTGCCGACTAAACGCTCTGCCATGATTGTTTCCCCCCTTATTGAATAATGAAGGTAATACTTTCCTAATTTTTACACTAACAAATGAATGAATGAATTTCAATTTATTTCACAAAACGTCCTTTATTATCATACTGAAAACCCCATAAAAATATATCTCCACAGAATTGTTCCGTTGCGAATCGGTCCACAAATCAGCTGCTTCTCCAAAGAAGCCTTTTGAAATTGAAATTTTAATAAAAAATGTTGCATTCCCTTTAAAATTCTGTATAATCATTATCTGTAATTGTAAACTTAAAGTTTTGTATTAGTAAACTTTCTTACTAAATGTTTAGGAAAAATAAACCGCTTGTTGCTAAAGAGGAGTTTTACTATATGCAAATTGGAAAGAAAATTAAAGCATTGCGCATTAAAAAAGGGTTGACACAAGAAGAGCTTGGTGAAAGAACAGATTTGACAAAAGGCTATATTTCCCAGCTTGAACGTGATTTAAATTCCCCTTCCATCGACACGCTTTTTACCATTTTAGAAGTGTTGGGTTCAACCCCCAAAGAATTTTTCGATGATGATATGGAAGAACAAAAAGTGGTTTACAGCGAAGAAGACCAAACCTCTTATATAGATGAAGAAAAGAAATACGAAATCAAATGGCTGATTCCCACTTCCAACGATAAAGAAATGGAGCCGGTGATTATCACTTTTCAAAAAGGCGGGGAATATAAACAATTTGAACCGTCCCTTTCGGAAACCTTCATTTATGTTTTGAAGGGGCGGATCCGTGTAGTGCTGGGGGAAGAAGAATTTATTGCAAGCGAAGGAAACTCGGTCTACTATGAAGCTTCTAGCAATCACCAAATTTTTAATGCCAATGATGGTGAGTCACAACTGCTTCTTGTAGCAACAGAATCTTATTTATAGGGTTTAGGAGGCTTGAGTATGGGTAACACAATCATTCAATTTGAAAATGTTTCAAAATCTTATGACGATGGAACAGTCGTACTGAAAAATATCAACTTTGAACTGGAAAAAGGAAAATTTTATACCCTACTGGGGCCATCAGGTTGCGGGAAAACAACCATCCTTCGAATCATCGCGGGTTTCACAGCGCCTTCTAGCGGAAACGTTTACTTTAATGGAAAAAAAATAAACAACGTTCCGGCTCACCAGCGGCAAGTCAACACAGTGTTTCAGGATTATGCACTTTTTCCTCATTTAAATGTTTTTGAAAATGTCGCGTTCGGCTTGCGCATAAAAAAAATGAAAGAAAAAGAAATCCAAGAGCGTGTGAGAGAAGCGCTGAAATTTGTCAACTTGGAAGGATTTGAAAACCGGGAAATATCCGAAATGTCAGGGGGGCAACGACAACGGGTTGCCATTGCCCGGGCCATTGTCAATGATCCGGAAGTGATTTTACTCGATGAACCATTGTCAGCTCTTGATTTAAAATTGCGTTATGAAATGCAATATGAACTCAGGGAATTGCAGCAACGCCTCGGCAAAACCTTTGTGTTTGTCACTCACGATCAAGAAGAGGCGTTGGCCATGTCCGATGAGATTTTTGTTTTGAATGATGGCGAAATTCAACAATCCGGTTCCCCTGTTGATATATACGATGAACCAATCAACCGGTTCGTTGCGGATTTCATTGGAGAATCGAACATCGTTGAGGGAATCATGTTGGAAGACTATAAAGTGCAATTTACCGGAAAAGTATTTGATTGTGTGGATAAAGGGATGAAACCGAACGAAAAAGTGGATATTGTCATCCGCCCGGAAGACTTGGAAATCACTTCCGTCGATAAAGGGAAGCTTGTTGTGACGGTGGATACCCAATTATTCCGAGGCGTGCATTATGAATTATCAACTTATGACAAAGACGGCAATGAATGGCTTGTCCATTCTTTGAAAAAGGCGGAAGTGGGCGAAGAAATCGGCTTATATTTTGAACCGGAAGCAATCCATGTCATGCGTTTGAACGAGACGGAAGAAGAATTCGACAAGCGATTGGAATCCTATGGAGATGATGAGCGGAATGCGTGATCGCGTAGCAAAGGGGCCTCTCATCCCCTATATTCTTTGGATTGTATTCTTCGTCATCGCTCCAATCGCTTTAATCATCTATTATTCCTTGCTTGATTTAAACGGCAATTTTACGCTGGAAAACTATAAACGATTCTTCTCGCCTGTTTATTTAAAAATGACCTTCACAAGCTTTTTTTACGCCGTTGTGATTACATTCTTTACTTTATTGGTATCTTACCCAACGGCCTACTTTTTGACGAAAACGAAACATAAATATCTTTGGCTGATGTTCATCATCATTCCTTCATGGATCAACCTGCTGTTAAAAACCTATGCATTCATCGGCATCTTCGGTTTATACGGACCGATCAATGCCGTCATCAGCGTGTTTGGTATCGAGCCGAAACAAATCTTGTTTACCGATTTCAGCTTTATCTTTGTGGCTGTGTATATCTTTATTCCATTTATGATTATTCCGATTTTCAACTCCTTGGATAAACTGAATCCATCATTGGTGGATGCGGCAAGGGATTTAGGGGCATCACCATTTACCACTTTCCGCCGCGTCATTTGGCCATTGACGATTGAAGGGGTGAAATCGGGAATCCAGGTGACATTCATCCCTGCCTTGTCGCTCTTTATGATTACGCGCTTAATAGCAGGAAACCAGGTGATTACACTGGGTACAGCTATTGAACAGCAATTCCTTGTGGCGCAAAACTGGGGAATGGGTTCAACGATTGCCGTATTCCTTGTTATCATCATGTTTGCGAGCATGATTTTTACTGCTAGAACTAGAAGAACTAAAGGAGGCCGCGTATAATGAATAAATTATCAACAACTGCAAAAATTTATCTGGTTGTCGTATTCATTATATTATACGCGCCTATCTTCTATTTGATTTTCTATTCCTTCAATAGCGGCGGTTCCATGTCCAACTTTGAGTCCTTTACTTTGGAGCATTATGAAGCCGTTTTTGAAGATTCCCGGCTGTTAGTGATATTAATTAATACCCTTATCGTCGCTTTATTATCAAGCTTAATTTCTACAATTCTTGGCACTTTAGGGGCTATTGGCATCGCATCAATCAAGAACCGGAAAATGCGAAATACTTTGCTTTCGCTCAATAATATTTTGATTGTCAGTCCGGACGTTGTGATTGGAGCAAGCTTCTTAATCCTATTTACAATGATTGGGGTTAAACTCGGATTTGCATCTGTTTTAATTTCCCATATTGCCTTCAGCATACCGATTGTTGTGTTGATGGTGCTGCCAAAACTATCCGAAATGAATCCGAATTTAATTGATGCAGCCCAGGATTTGGGGGCTACAAAAAGAGATGTCATGTATCGCGTGATTATTCCTTACATCAAACCGGGCATTTTTGCCGGCTTCTTTATGGCGCTCACTTATTCACTCGATGATTTCGCCGTTACATTTTTCGTGACAGGAAACGGATTTTCCACATTATCTGTAGAAATTTATTCCATCGCCCGTGTAGGAATTTCGTTGACTGTAAATGCCCTTTCCGGAATTATATTTATCGTGACGGTGCTGATTGTCATTGGATATTATTTCGTAACCCGCCGCACGAAATTGATTAACGGGGGGGTCGGTAAATTATGAGATCATTAATCAATTTAAGCATTGCCATTTTAATCGTCTGCGCCGGACTTTATTTTGTTGCTGGCCAGTTGGAAGCCTCCGGAAGTAAAGGAAGCAAAAATACGATTACAATCTATAACTGGGGAGACTACATCGATCCGGACTTATTGAAGCAATTTACTAAAGAAACTGGCATTAAAGTCATTTATGAAACTTTTGATTCCAATGAAGCGATGCTCACCAAAATCGAGCAAGGCGGAACAACTTACGATATCGCTGTCCCGTCTGAATATACAATCGAAATGATGATTGAAAAAGACTTGCTTTATCCGATTGATCATTCAAAAATACCAAATCTAAAATATATCGATCCTTATTATTTGGATTTGCCTTTTGATCCTGGCAATAAATATTCCATCCCTTATTTCTGGGGTACGGTTGGCATCGTTTATAATCCAAACATGCTCTCCAAACCTTTGAATTTTGAATCTTGGAACGATTTATGGGATCCTTCATTGAAAAACAAAGTATTCTTGGTGGACAGCGCCCGTGAAGTTATGGGAATGGGCTTAAACTCAATGGGGGAATCGTTGAATGCAAAAGATGAAGAACTATTGCAAAAAGCAACAGATAAGCTCATTAAACTCTCTCCCAATATTAAAGGGGTGATCGGTGATGAGATTATTCCGATGATGGAGAATAATGAAGCAGCCGTTGCTCTCACTTGGTCTGGTTCTGCCGCAGATATGATGGCGGAAAACGAAGAATTGGACTATGCGGTGCCGAAAGAAGGTTCCAATTTGTGGTTTGACAACTTTGTCATCCCGAAAACGGCGAAAAATATCGAAGGTGCCCACGCTTTTATTAACTTCATGCTCGACCCGGAAGTGGCTGCCCAAAATGCGGAATATGTCGGATACTCCACACCGAATAAAGCAGCATTAGAAATTATGGATCCGGAAATCGCCAACGATGAACGTTTCTACCCGCCGGAAGAAGTGAAAAATAGATTGGAAGTGTATGAAAACCTGGGATTGGAATGGCTAGGCAAATACAATGAATACTTCCTGCAATTCAAAATGTCCATTAAATAACATCTAAAAATGAAAAGGGTTTTACATAGTTCGATACAACGATATGTAAAACCCTTTCTTTTTTATTAACATCTTCATGATCTCATTGAGAGGCCAATGCTTTATTCACCGCTTCAATTGCATGAATTTTTGCCGTATCAAATAAAGGCGCTTCCGAATCCTCTTGCTTCACTAATAAACCAATTTCCGTGCATCCCAAAATAATTCCTTCCGCACCTTGTTCAACCAAATTCCGAATCACGTTCTTGTAATAATCTCTTGATGATGGTTGGATTTTGCCTAAACACAATTCTTCATAAATAATCTGATTGATCCTTTTTCTTTCTTCTTCATTCGGCACCAAAACTTTTATTCCGTTTGATTCAATTTGTGATTTATAAAAATCCTGCTCCATCGTGTATTTCGTCCCTAATAGTCCCACCTTTTGGAGGCTTAATCTTTTGATCTGCTCTGCAGTGGCATCCGCAATATGTAAAACGGGGATGTTTATTTTTTCTTCCACATACTCTACCACCTTATGCATCGTATTCGTACAAATGACAATAAAATCCGCCCCCGCTTTTTCCAATGAATAAGCCACATTTCCTAACAGCTTTCCTGCTTCCTCCCACTTGCTTTCCGACTGGAACCGCTCGATTTCCTCAAAATCGACGCTGTATAAAAGACATTTTGCCGAATGCAAACCACCCAATCTTTTCTTCACTTCTTCATTGATGATTCGATAGTATTCAACCGTAGATTCCCAACTCATTCCGCCGATTAGCCCTATTGTTTTCATGTAAGTTCCTCCACTATTTCATTGTCATCAGTTCAGTGAACACTTCATAAAATGCCAAAATTTCGGGAAACAACATTTTGGCATTTTGTATTTTTTTGGATAAATTGATGAAAAAATATTAAAATAAAATTTGCCCGCCAGCATAATCAATGGTTGAACCATTTAATATCTTGCCGTTGGTATCGTTATGTTTATATTTTACAAAAAAATATGTTAAATTAATGTTATTTCAAGTAAATTTCATCTATGTTTTGCCCTTCGCAATATGATAAAATATACTTCATTATTTTGAAAGAACGGTTTTTGAATTGAATGGTAGGTGTGCGTATGTCACAGAACAAGAAAAAATTCATCATCATTATGTTAATGTTTAATTTATTTATCACGATGGGAGGCGTTGGTACAGTTGTTCCGGTATTGCCTTCCTATTTGCAATTATTTGGGGTTGGAGGCACCATTCTCGGATTTTTAATTGCCGATTTTGCCTTTGCCCAATTTATTTTTTCACCGATAGCAGGAAATTTATCGGACCAACACGGAAGAAAAATTTTCATCATTATCGGTCTCATCATTTTTGGTTGTTCCCAAATTATTTTTGGAATGGCAAAAGCGATTGGCATGCTGTTCTTTGCCCGCTTTCTTACCGGTACGGGAGCAGCCTTCATCATGCCGCCGGTAATGGCCTATGCTGCGGATATTACCACCATAGAAGAACGCGGGAAAAGCATGGGGCTTTTGGGTGCAGCCATTTCTTTCGGATTTATGATTGGACCTGGAATTGGCGGCTTCCTGGCAAAAGTGAATTTGCATTTCCCTTTCTATTTTGTGGGCGTCGTTGCTCTAATCGCTGCCCTCATCTCGTATATTGTATTACCGAATATTAAATTGCGGCCGACTCAAGAAAGAATTCCGGCAAACAGAGAAAATTTCTTTAAACAATTAGCCCGCTCCATACATACTTCCTATTTCGTCATGTTGATCGTCGTGTTCGTATTCAGTTTCGGCATCGCCAATTTCCAATCCACCCTGTCTATGTACTTAACGGAGAAATTTGATTATACACCAATGGATATCGCGATTGTGATGACGATTGGCGGATTTCTTGGCGTCATCTTGCAATTGTTCATTGTCGATCAATTATTCAAACGCTTTGGAGAAATGAAAGTCATTTTAGTCAATTTAATCATCGCGGCCATATCGATGATTGGCATGGTGTATGTCAGCGGATTCTTCCTTATTTTGTTGGTTGCATCAGTCTTTCAAATCGCCACTACCTTTATCCGGCCAGCCGTTAACACATTGATTTCAAAACTGGCAGGAAACGAGCAGGGATATGCAGCCGGCATGAATAATGCCTATATGAGTTTGGGCAATATGATCGGCCCGGCCCTTGCCGGCGTACTCCTTGAATGGAAGCTGTCTTCCCCATTTATTTTCGGTGCAATGATTTTATTCGGCTGCTACCTCTTGGCCCATCTTTGGACCGTCAAAAAAGCGCCGCAATTATTGAAAACAACAAATGAATAAAATCGTGGGCGGATGGACGCTTGCTTTCCATCCGCCCTTTTTATCTTTGGGGATAAGTTTTTTGAATATATTCAATGGAATGAAGTATAAGTTTCTTTAGTACCCCTATATCTATATCCTCCAATTGATTAATAGAAACACATGCTTTCCCTTTTGTATGTTTCCCAAAATTTTCAAGCAACTTCTCCCTTTCCTGTTCATCCAGCGTGAAATATAAACTGATTTTTGACTTTCTGGGAGAAAATCCTACTAATGGCGCATCGCCTTCATGTCCGCTTGCATACTTGTAATGGTAAGAACCGAATCCGATTATGCTCGGCCCCCACATCTTCCCTTTATATCCTGTCGTGTCTTCAAAAATCTTTAATAGCTTATGGGCATCTTCACGTTTTTTTGGACTTTCGACGGCTTCGATGAATTCATTGACGTCCATGTCCGTTTCTCTCATTTTTTGTTCGTATTTTGCCATTTGCCTTCATCCTCTTTCCATTCCAAAAATTCGATATCCTTTTGATCTTCAAAAAAGATGGATTCACTCATCACTTTTGCATCACCGCCGTAAGAGCTGTTTCTTTGTTCAATCCAGGCAACTTCACCCTTTTGATCAATCATGTTCCATGAAAAATACAACTCATTGTTTGTTGAAAATATATTGCTGAACATATCCCCGTTTTCTTTCGAAATGCCGCTCATTTCTTTATACACCTTCAGCATTCCTCCACTCAAGGGCACTACACCATAAGACTTTTCCCGGTCAAAAGATGCCCCCATCTGCAAACGGGGTTCATAATAAAAATCCTCGTCATTCCCCCGGTAAGACCGATTCCTTATCAAGTAGATATTTATTTTTTTGATTTGTTCATCTTCCGGGAAGTTCCAAACAAAATAATAAGTCGAAGGGTCGTTTTCATCCAGTTTGACGATGTTTATACTGCTATTGACCGTTTTTTCAGAAAGGCGCCATTTTCCATTTTTCCACTCCCAAAGGCTGAAGCCATATTCATTGTCTGCTGAAATAAAAGGCATAAATACATGCTTTTTATCCAAAAAAACAACATCCTGAATCGTTTTTACTTCGATTGCACTTTCTGCTTGATTCAATTTTTTTATCGCTTCCCCTTCCGATAAAAATTCATCCGGAAAAAGATTGGCCGCCAAATAAATGATGTTTGCCAACACCACCAAAATTACAGCAACAACCCCCAGGATTATTTTCTTATTTCTCATAAATCTTTCTCCTTCAACACTTTTTCATTGGAACGGAAATAAACGCTTCTCTTTTCCGTATTCACCAAAATGCCTTTCCCATCCTTTTCGATATAAATGACGGCATCCGCACCGCTTCCCCATCTTGGCTTGCTATTGGCCAATAAATATGGAAAGCGTTCATTCTCCTTTTGGAAATCATCCACCATAAACATGTCGTCATAAGAAACGACAGAAAAGAATTCCTTCTGTTTCATTTTCGATATGATTTCCATAAAATCCCCGCTTAACTGCGGATTTCCTTCTCCATCGGGATGGACTGGTATGATTTCCGCTTCAGAAATGTCGCTTATATAGTGGGACAACTCATTTTCATCGTAAATCAGATGATAGATGAAGATGGATATGAAAAAAGCGGCAAGGAAAATATAATTGCCGGCAAAGCCTAAAAGTGCATATGGACGATAATTTTTCCAACTGTTTCCCTTATTCCTTAAGAGGAAATACAAAATCCATACACCCAGCGGTAAAATGGCCAATTCAACCGTCTTTTCGAACATTGGAAAATGAATCGAAAAAGAAAATACCCCGACAATGATGACTACAATCACTTTCCATTTGCTCAATTTTACTTCCTGTTTTCTATAAATCCTAATCGCAAGAAAGGCGATGATCCCCAATGCAACCAGATAAAAAATCAAGTCCACGATATTATCAAACCACAAATAGAATCACTCCTTCATCTTTCCATATTCTACATAAAAAGGGAGATTCCCTTTTGCCGTCCGGAAGAAATGGTAAATAATCGAGTAGGAGGGAGCGATTAACTCCCGTCCTCTCACACCACCGTACG
>ERZ777010.81-NODE-81-length-118629-cov-20.709017_pt1 | contig 118629 bp, 104 predicted proteins | sample MGYA00374963_ERZ777010 | MGnify/ENA primary metagenome ERZ777010 (study PRJEB29309, sample SAMN06268256) | bioreactor metagenome | isolation source: Joint BioEnergy Institute, California, USA | place: USA:Joint BioEnergy Institute, California, USA | collected...
GGCTGTAGGCTCTAGACCGTAGGCTGGAGGAAGAGCGCGCTTGCGCCTTGTTCTGAACCCTTTATTCTTGTCGCCCGTTGTATCTGTGTCCGGCGAGGTAGCGGTATGAATCAGGTGCTGTGGCAAGTCTTCGGCGTCACGATCACGGGTTGGAAGCTGATCGGGTACCTCGGTGTTTTACTGTTTGCCGGGCGCTGGTTCGTGCAGGTCATCGCGACCCATGTGCGCGGCCGCCCGGTCTTTCCTCGCACGTTCTGGATCATGAGCTTGTCGGGCAGCGCGTTCTTGCTCGCTTATTTCATATTCGGCCGCAGGGACTCGGTGGGCGTGCTCGCGAATCTATTTCCCGCCTTGGTGGCCGCTTACAACCTGGTCATGGACTTCAAATCCGAACGCTCGCCGGTCGGAGGCACCTTGCCGATTGTCAGGTAGCGAGCGTCCCTGCCGATTCTCGAGACGCGGGCCGCGTCCCGCAGACTGGCGCAACGCGCGCGTGCGGTGTACAAACAATGCTTTCACCGCATAGGGTCTTGCCAGATGAAAACGGTCGCCGCGTTGCTTCTTGCTTCGATTGTCTGTGCAACTGCTTGCGCGGAATCGCAACGCCCGGAAGACACTGAAGTGTGGGAGCCGGTTCCGAAGATCGTAAGCCCCGGGGTCACGCCGTCGGATCCGCCGGCCGATGCCATCGTGCTGTTCGACGGCCAATCGCTCGAAGGGTGGGAGAGCGTCGAGGGCGGCCCGGCCAAGTGGATCGTCGCCAACGGCGCGCTGACGGTGGCGCCGGGCACGGGCGACATCCGCACGGTGCAGAAATTCGGCGACGTGCAGCTTCACATCGAATGGCGCACGCCGCATCTGCCGCCGGAGAAGAAGGGGCAGGATCGCGGCAACAGCGGCGTGTTCCTGCAGGAGCTGTACGAGGTGCAGATTCTCGACACGCTCGAGAATCGCACGTACTCGAACGGCCAGGCCGGAGCAATCTACAAACAGCACATCCCGCTCGTGAACGCAGCGCGCCCCGCAGGCGAATGGCAGACTTACGACATCGTGTTCATCGCGCCGCGTTTTGCCGCCGACGGCAGCTTGCAGTCGCCCGCGCGCATCACCGTATTCTTCAACGGCGTGCTCATTCATCACGACGTCGAGCTCAAGGGGCCGACCACGTACATCGGTGAGCCCAAGTACGAGCCGCACGGCGAGGCAGCCTTGCGTCTGCAGGACCACGGCCACCTGGTGAGCTTCCGGAACATCTGGATCAGACGTCTCGATTGAGCGCTCGGCTGCCGGCGGCGCCGGCAGCCCTTGCTCACAATCCGAGCAATCTCATCGCCGGTTCGGGATAACGGTCGCCGACGACCTCCGTCGTGCCGAGCACGGCGTCGATGCGGGCCAGCTCCTCCTGCGACAATTCGATGTGCGTGGCCGCCGCGTTCTCATCGAGGCGCTCGATGCGGCGCGTCCCCGGAATCGGCACGATGTCGTCGCCTCGATGCAGCAGCCACGCGAGCGCAAGCTGCGCCGGCGTGTAGCCGCGCTCCCGCGCAATCTCCTCCACGGCTTCGACGAGTCGCCGATTGCGTTGGAAATTCTCCGGCTGAAACCGCGGGTTGCGGCGCCGCCAGTCGTTTTCCGCAAGCTGCTCCGGGCGTTGAATCGCACCAGTCAAGAAGCCGCGGCCGAGTGGGCTATAGGCAACGAAGCCGATGCCGAGCTCACGGCATGCGGGCAAGATCTCGCCTTCGACATCGCGCGTCCACAGGGAATATTCGGTTTGCAGCGCCGTGATCGGATGAACCTTGGCGGCGCGTCGCAGCGTGGCGGGCGATGCTTCCGAGAGTCCCAGGTGGCGGACTTTGCCGGCGGCGACGAGCGCTGCCATCGCACCCACCGTCTCTTCGATCGGCACCTTGGGATCGACGCGATGCTGGTAATAAAGATCGATGTGATCGACGCCGAGGCGCTTCAAGCTCGCATCGCATGCGGCGCGCACATACTCGGGGCGTCCGTCGATGCCGAGAAAATCGCCGTTCGGAGCGCGCACGTTGCCGAATTTCGTGGCGAGCACGACCTCGTCGCGACGTGTTTTCAGGATCTCGCCGAGCAGCTCTTCGTTGCGGCCGACACCGTACATGTCGGCGGTGTCCAAGAAATTCACGCCGATATCGATCGCGTGATTCAGGACGGCCAGATTCGTCTTGTGGTCGGCGTCGCCGTAAAAATCCGACATGCCCATGCAACCGAGGCCGATGGCAGAGACCTCCAGCCCTGTTCGTCCGAGGGTACGGCGTGGCACAGTGCGCTTCATTGCTTCCTCCTCGTTGCATCCGATGACATGGCCAGTAGGCTAGAAGGCTGTCGCGCCGCGACGTAGTCCGATCCTGGCGAGTCCTTGCCTAATCCTGCGAGTTGCCGGATTCGGTGCGCGCACGCCGGGTAGGTTCGTTATGCTTGCCGGGCCGCTATTCGGAGCGGCGACAGACGGCAAGTGCCGCATATCGACGGGTGGCCCCATGCACGCGGTCATTCACACGGAGCGTCTCGTAACGGATCCGCGGCAGCGAGAGCTCGCGCAACGTGCGCAAGCGCTGGCGCCGCAGGAGGGGATCAATCACACGTCGGTGCCGGGCGTGATGCTCGTACGATCCAGCTCGACGACGTTGCCGCTGCCGAGCCTGTACGAGCCTTCGCTCTGTATCGTGCTTCAGGGGCGCAAGCGGGCCATGCTGGGGCGCGAGGTCTACATGTACGATGCGCTCAATTATCTCGTCGTGTCCGTGGCGCTGCCCGTTGCCTCGCAAGTGTTGGAAGCCACGCGTGCGCATCCTTATCTCTGTCTGCGCATGGCGATCGATTTCACGGCGATTGCCGATCTGCTCTCGCAAGTGCCCATGCCGCCGCTCGATCGTTCGCGCAACGATCGCGGCATGTTCATCGCGCGCATGAACGAAGAGATGCTCGATGCGGTATTGCGCCTGATGCGCCTGCTCGAGTCGCCGCAGGATGCGATGGTGCTGGCGCCGCTCGTCGTGCGCGAGCTGCACTATCGGGCGTTGACCGGCGAGCTCGGGCATCGCTTGCAGGAACTGTGCAGCAACGGCGGGCAGCTGCAACGCATCGCTCGGGCGATTGCCTTGATCAGGTCTCGTTTCGCAGAGCCGCTGCGTATCGAGGCGCTGGCCGAGAGCTTGCACATGAGCGTCTCCTCGCTCCATCACCACTTCAAGGCGGTCACCTCGATGTCGCCGCTGCAATATCAGAAGCGCATTCGCCTGCACGAGGCGCGGCGGCTCATGCTGATGGAGGGGCTCGATGCGGCCGTGGCCGCGCATCGGGTGGGCTACGAAAGCGCCTCGCAGTTCAGCCGCGAATACCGGCGGATGTTCGGCGCGCCGCCGCGTCGCGAGATAGAATCGCTGCGAGCCTGAGCCAACGACAACCACAAGCCAAAATGCAGAACTTCTTGATCGTCTTCGCCGGTGCCGGTATCGGCGGTGCGCTGCGTCATGCAGTCAATTTGCTCGTCGCCCGCGGTCTGCCCCAGAGCGTCGGCGTGAGCACACTGATCGTGAACGTGGTCGGCTCCTTTCTCATGGGCGTGCTGATCGAAATGCTCGCGCTCAAGACTGGTGCATCGCAGAATTGGCGATTGTTCTTGACGACCGGCCTGCTCGGCGGATTCACGACGTTCTCCGCCTTTTCGCTCGATGCTGCGCTGCTCTATGAGCGCGGTCAGCTTGGCGGTGCGGCGCTCTACGTGCTCGCGTCGATGGTGCTGTCGCTTGGCGCGTTGGCGGCTGGCTTGTTCATCGTTAGGCAGGCCACTGCGGCCTGATGCTGGAGGCCGGAGGGTGGAGCCAGAGCGCGCTGTGCGCGCCTTCAGGCCGTAGCCTGTCGCCCGTAGCCCCATTTTGAGTTCCGCAGTCGAGCCTTGACCCCCGTCGCATATACGCGCATCGTGCGCGCGAGGGTCAGCTTATGCGTCTTGCGATTGCCTCATTGGCGCTCGCTGCGCTGGCGGCGTCGGCAGCGGAGTGGGAAGGATACGAACGTCTGACGCGCGAGCAGGTGCTGGCGGTCGTCGCGGATGCAGACTCGTCTCAGCGCCCCGACCTTTACGCGAAGAACCTTTCGCAGCTCGATCTGAGTCAGATCGACTTTCGCCGCGCCAATCTCTCGGCGGCGGTGCTCAACGATGCCGACGTCAGCGGCGCGAATCTCGACGGCTGTCAGCTGAACGTGGCGTTCCTGCAGCGTACGAATCTCTCCGAGGCACGGTTGCGCGGCGCCGTGCTGTTCTCCGCGCAGATGCAGGAGGCGATCTTGCGCGGTACGGATTTGTCCGGCGCGCGCTTGATCGCCGACCTGCGCGATACGGATCTCACGAACGCCAATCTCACGCGCGTCAATGCCGCTGCCGACATGAAGAATCAGTCGATGGGACTCATGCGCACGCAGGTCGTGAGCGCGACCGCGATTCGTGCGGACCTGTCGCATGCGGATTTTTCGCGCGCGAATCTGAGCTTTACGGATTTCAGCAATGCCAAGCTGGTGGCAACCAAGCTGTACCGCGCCGATTTGAGCGGAGCGATTCTGGTCGGTGCGGATCTCAGCAATGCCGATCTGCGCGAAGCGATACTGATCAACGCAGACCTGACGGATGCGAATCTTGCGGGCGCCGATATGACCGGCGCGGACTTGCAGGGAGCTGTAGGACTGCGCCAAAGGCTGTAGCGCGCTCGTCGTGCACTGGGTGCTGGGTTCTGGCTAGAAAGGCGCGCGATCGCGCGCCTCCTGTTTGCTCGCTTGGCTCCATTGCTTGCGGGCGCACCGGCGCGCCGTGTGTTCAGCCTCTGCCTCCAACCATGAAAGGAGGCTGTAGGCTAGGGACAGAAAAGGCGTGCGCAGCGTGTGCCCGCTACTTCCTACCGTCTACAGCCTACTGCCCAGGAAGGCGCGATAGGCGATCAACAACAACAGCCAACATCCAAGCAAGAAAAGCGGAATCGACTCGAGCCCGCTGTGTTGAGCAAGAAGTCCGCAGAGCGCAGGCAAACATGCAAGGCCAACCGCGGCAGCGGCGACCTGTGCGCCGACGGCATTCGCTGTGTGATCGGGACCGAGACGTGCGGGCGTCATCGCAATCATGCATGGGAAGATCGGACCCGATGCGAAACCGAGCAGGGTGAACGCGACGATGTCGAGCATCGCATTGAGGTGAAGCGTGACAAGTCCCGCGGCGAGGATCGCAACGATGATGCAGATCGTCGTCACGCGCTCGGGACGGGTATCGGCAGGCAACAATGCATAGCCGAGTCGGCTTGCGAAGAGGCCGCACCAGTAGCACGACACCGCGGTTCCTGCAGCGATGGTGGTGAGCCCGCGCGCTTCGAGCAACAGCGAGAATGCCCAGGCGGCCGCGGCAGCTTCGCAGCCGGTGTAGATGAAGAACACCGCCAGCGACAATTGCGCGCGGGGTAGGCGCAACGTAGCGAGCCACGATGCAGTCTGTCGATGGGCTTGATGAGCAAGCGGTGCACTCCACTCGCGGCGAGTCAACGCAAAGGCAATTGCAAGCGCAAGCTCGAAGGCGATGACCCAGCCGTATCCATAGCGCCAGTCATGACCGCGCACGAGCACGGCTGTCATCAAAGCCGGCCCGAGCGCGGCGCCGATGCCGTAGAAGGCGTGCAGCACGTTCAACAGGCGGGTAGCGTAATGAATCGCGGCATGCGTATTGATTGCTGCATCGATCGCGCCGCCGCCGAAGCCGACGAACACGCCGAGCGCAACGAGCACCGGCCAGCTCGGCGAAACGGTATATCCGAGCAAGGCCATGCCGGTGAGCGCGCACGAGCCGCTCAGCAAGGTGCCGAGCCCGATGCGCGCGAGCAGAGCGCCCGTGGCTGCGCTCGAGAGCACGTAACCGAGAGTCGACGAAACATAGAGCGCGCCCAATGCGCCGAGCGGCACAGCGAAGTCTCTGCGCATTGCCGGCCACGCGACGCCGATGAGCGCATCCGGCAAGCCGAGTGCGATATAGCCGATGAACGCAAGCGCGAGTAGCAGGCGGGACATTGAGACCGTAGGCTCTGGGCTGAGCACGCTTCGCGTGCTGGGGGTGCTTGCCCTGGGAAGAACGTGGGCGCAACGCACTCCTTTTTACTACAGCCTACGGTCTACAGCCTACAGCTTAATCGGAGCGCGTGCCGCGCGCATCTTGCTCCAGCCTCCTGTCACCGCACGTTTGCAAATGCCTCGGCAGGTCTCAGGCCCGCATCCGCTGCGGAGAGCGCGGCGATCGCGGTCCAGTCGATCGACCCTTTGCCGCCTTCGACCAAGCGCGCGAAGCGCTCGTGGAGCAATTCGCCGAGCGGTGTCGGAACGTTCAGCGCGCTTGCCGCTTCGCGCAGGAGGCCGAGATCCTTGTAGCCGAGCTCGGCGGCGAATCCGGCCGGAACGTAGCGCTCGTTTGCGATCAGCGTGCCGTAGTTCTTGTAAATCGGTACGTTGAAGATCGTCGAGGTCATGATGTCGACGAAGGTCTGCGCGGGCAGGCCGGCTTTGCGCGCCAGCGCGATTGCTTCGCCGAACGCGTGCATCATCGAGGCAATCATGAAATTGCCGGCGATCTTGATAAGGTTCGCATCGGACGGTTTGTCCGAGACGATGTGCGTCGCTTGGCCCATGGCGCCGAAGAGCGGTTCGACACGTTCGATCGCTTCGCGAGGGCCTGCAGCAACGATGAACAGCTTGCCGGTCGCCGCGGCATCGGGTCGACCGAAGACGGGGGCAGATACGAACAATTGACCGTTGCGCGCGTGGCTGGCGCTCAAGCGGTCTACGAGCGCGACGCTGACGGTGCTCATCGACACGTGAACGCCGCCGCGTTTGAGCGTGGACGCAAGTCCCGCTTCTTCGATTTCGGTCAGAGCCCTGTCGTTGGCGAGCATCGTAATGACGACATCACCATTGCAGGCTTCGGTAACGGTCGAGGCCACTTTTGCGCCGAGCGGCTCGAGCGGCCGCGCACGTTCGATCGTCCGGTTGTAAACCGTGACGGCATGACCCGCTTCAAGAAGCTTAGTCGCCATGCCGGCACCCATCTTGCCGAGTCCGATGAATCCGACGTTCATTGGGGACACCTTAATAGGCTGTAGGCTCTAGGCTGAAGGCTGTAGAAGATCCTTTCGCGTTCTTCTGGCTGCGCTCTGGGCCTTGGACAGAAACAGAAAGAGGGTGCGCGCGCGGTTTGCTCCCGCCGCTTGCCTCCAGCCACTGTTCACGACATCGCATTCGCCGGCGCCACCGGATCCGGCGGCAGCGGAATCCACTCTTTGTCATCGAGCGGCGGCAGCTTCATACGTCCTGCGCGCCAATCGGCTTTCGCTTGCTCGATGCGCTCGCGCGACGACGACACGAAGTTCCATTCGACGAAGCGCGGTCCCAACGGGTCGCCGCCGAGCGCCATGACGAGCGCATCGTCGATTGCGCGAATGCGGGCGGCGGCGCCGGCAGAGAGCACGACCATCGCGCCTTTGTCGAAACGCTTGTCGTCGATCTCGATCGCGCCGTGCGCGACATACACGGCGCGTTCGGGATACTCGGTCGAGATCGCAAACTCCGCACCGGCGCGCAGCTCGAGATGCAGATAGAACATCGGCGAGTGCGTCGCCACGTTCGCGCGCAACCCGAAGATCTCGCCGGCGATGAGCCGGCCGCGCACGCCGCCTTCGTCGAAGGTGGGCAGCGCCGTCGTGTCGTAATGCGTAAAGGCAGGATCGGTTTCCTCCTGCTCCTTCGGCAGCGCCACCCACGCTTGAATGCCGTCGAGCTTGTCGCCTTCGCGCCGCGCTCGTTCGAAGCGTTCGGAATGCGTGATGCCGCGGCCGGCCGTCATCCAATTCACTTCGCCGGGGCGAATGGCCTGCTCCGAGCCGAGACTGTCGCGATGCATGATCTCGCCGGCGAACAGATACGTCACGGTCGACAGCCCAATGTGCGGATGCGGGCGTACATCCACGCTGCGCGACACGCCCGGCGGGAAATCGACCGGCCCCATGTGATCGAAGAAGACGAAAGGGCCGACCATGCGCCGCTCGGAGAACGGCAGGACCCGGTTGACATCGAACCCACCGAGGCTGCGTAACCTGGGCGGTATCACGAGCTCGATCATCGTGACGTCTCCTTGCGCGAAGGAGGACACGCTACTCCACGCAGGATGGCGCGGCAAGGAGGCCCCTCGGTGGAAAGAGGCCTTCGCACCAACTACTACGACATGGAAACGCTCCGTTCGAGAGGCTGCATTCGCCGCAAGGAAGGCTGGAAAAGGAGGGCGCAGCCTGCGTGCCGGGCGGAACTGCGATGAGTCGCTCTGCGTCTTACCTTACACGCCGCGGAGGTCGTATGCTCAAAGTGCTCGGTTGGATCGTTGGGATCGTGTTCTTGATCGGACTGCTCGTCGTCTTCGGAATAATCGATCTGATCTTCTAGGCGGCACGCTGTAGTAGACAAGCGCGCTGCGCGGCCTCTCTTCCTCCCGCCTCCCTCCAGCCCAAGACAAGCGCCTTCCTTGCCGAAGCGGAGCGAAGGCCTCCGTGCCACGAGGGCCTCCGTCAGCTCTACTTCTCCAGAGTCAGTACGGGCGCAAATCCACCATAGATGAGCCGTCGACCGTCGAACGGCATCGGATTCGTTTCCGGGTTCATGCGAGGATCGGTTTTCGCGAGCTCCATTATCTTGGCCATTCCGGCATCGCGGGTAGCCTTGTCCGGCCACTCGATCCACGAGAACACGACCGTCTCGTCGTCCTTTGCCTGTACTGCGCGGCGAAAATCGGTGACGTTGCCGCCGGGGACGTCATCGCCCCAACATTCGAGGATGCGCAGGGCGCCGAGCTCCATGAACACGGCATCGCCCTTACGTGCATGCTCGATGAACTTCTCCTTGTTGGCCGTCGGGACCGGAATCATGAAACCGTCGATGTAGGGCATGGTTTGTCTCCTTCGATGTGCGAACACACTGCCCCAAGGACGAACGAGGCTTGCCGCAGCCGACACGGTCCATCAGCGTCATGCCAAAGCGGCGGTCAGGCGTCGGCGAGCTTGCGTGTTTCGCGCCGCAGTAGCGCGGACGGCGTGCCTTGCTGACCGAGCACGCGCCAGGCCCGCCGTAGCTGCGTATCGGAGCGAAAACCGGCGAGCTCCGCGGCTCGCGTCACGCTGTGGCCTGCGCGCAAGGACATCTCTGCGAGAGCGAGGCGTACTGCACGTAGATATTGCAGGGGGGTGGCACCCGTATGCTCGACGAACAGGCGCGTCAAATGGCGAGCGGAGGTGTGAGCTACCTTGGCCATGCGCGCGACCGTCCACGGCTGGGTGGGTGCTTCGCTGACCGCGTCCTGCACGCGATGTACCGCCGGATGCAGATGATTGCGGTAGGCAAGCAACGGTGAGATCTGCGGATCGTTGGCGGTTCTGCGCAGACCGAGCACCATCGTCTGCGCGACGCGCGCAGCGACCGTGGGGCCGCATTCGAGCCGAATGAGCTGGAGCGCCAAATCGATGCCGGCGGTAATGCCCGCGCTCGAGCATACATTGCCGTCGCACACGAACACGCGATTGCTCACGACCTTGCAGTCACGCTCCGCGGCGCTCAGCTCATCGAGCAGCTGGTGATGTGTCGTCGCCGTGCGGCCCTTCAACAAGCCTGCATGCGCCGCGAGCACGGCGCCGGAGCAAATCGTGATCAGGCGAGTGTCGCGATCGCCGGGTCGTAGCCGAGCCAACCATCTCACGGTTTCTCTCGTGGCGGCCGGCTCGAGATATTTCGGTGTGGTCGGATTGCCGCTCACCACGACCCAGGCCCCAGCGGGCAGCCGTTGCGGCAGCGGTTCGAGCGCCGCGATCGCGGCGCCGACCGAGCTCGTGGCCTCGCGTCGCGGGCCGATGAAATGCAGCCGAAAGCGTTCGGGCTCGCCGCGCTCGCGGCGCACGCCATTGGCAAGCCTGAACGCTTCGGCCGGTCCTGCCCAATCGAGCACGAGCGTATCGGGCAGGATCACGAACAGGACGTCAATGACGGGCGGCTGCGTCAAGCGCTTCCTCCACCGAGCAGATCGTCGCAAAGCGGTCCTTGAGCACGGCCACGGTACGCCGCTTGATCTCCGCGGCCGGGAATAGCGTACCGTCCTCGTACTGCATGTCGAAGGTCAAAGTTGCATCCGGCACATAATGCACCCGATAGCCGAGATCATACGCATGGCGCGCCGTGGTCTCGCAGCATTGTTCGGTGCGGATGCCGCTGACGATCACTGCATCGATGCCTTGCTCGTTGAGCCAAACATCCAGGCCGCTGCCGATCAATGCGCTGTGCCGACTCTTGTGTACTGTCAGGGCGGCATCGAACCCGATGAGCCCCGTCAGCGGTCGGACATGGCCGGATTCGAGTGAGAACGCGCTATCCGCCGCGCGCTCCACGTGAAAGACGCGCACGATCGGAATGTCGCGCGCGCGAGCGCCGTCGATCAAGGCATTCTGGCGATCCAAATACGCCGGTACGTCGCGGCTCGAAAAGTACGGGCGGTGGCGGAAGGATTCTTGAGCGTCGATCACGAGCAGACAGGTGCGCATGGTGAACCTCCGTGCTGGAATGCCGCTATGTTCCACAGCGGCCGGCCGCGCCGCCGCCATCATTCGGACGCCCATCGATCAAATTCGGACATGCTCTTCGATGGCTGGAGCGAGCCTGCGATGGGCGGGTCGTGTCGGCCGCGCATTGCCCGTACAATCGCACGCTCTAATGCGAAGGTCATTGCTATATACGTCTACTTCAATAACAAAACGGGAATGACTCGCAGACGCGATCGTTCACCGTTGGACAGTGGAGATTCGAACGATGTTGAGAACGGCGTTGCTCAGGCTTGCAACGAGCGCATGCTTCCTCGCGGCGAGCGTCACGCTTGCGCAGGATACGTTGGAGCTGACCGTCGAGACGGACAAGTCCGGGCCGACGATCAGTCGTCACCTCTTCGGGCAATTCGCGGAGCATCTCGGCCGCGGCATCTATGAAGGCGTGTGGGTGGGACCCGATTCGCCGATTCCGAATACGCGCGGCATCCGCAACGACGTCGTGGAGGCTCTCAAGGAGCTACGCGTTCCCAACGTGCGCTGGCCGGGCGGCTGCTTTGCTGACGACTATCACTGGCGCAACGGCATCGGTCCGGCCGAGGCGCGGCGCGCGACCATGAATCCCGATTGGGGCGGTGTGATCGAGCCCAACACGTTCGGCACGCACGAGTTCATGGATTTCGTGCAGCAGATCGGCGCCGAGGCGTATATCTCGGTCAACGTCGGTTCGGGCTCGCCCAAGGAAGCGGCAGAGTGGCTCGAATATCTCACCGCCGATCAGGCGACGGCGCTCGCGCAGGAACGTGCGGCGAACGGTCGCGCCGAGCCGTGGGGCGTCTCGTTCCTCGGCATCGGCAACGAGAGCTGGGGCTGCGGCGGCTCCATGACGCCCGAGTACTACGTGAGCCAGTTGCGCATCTATGCACGCTATGCACGCAACTACAACTCGAAGCATCCGATGAAGAGAATCGCCGTCGGTCCCGACTCCGGCGACACGAGCTACACGGAAGCGGTGATGAAGGCGTGGACGGAGCGCAATTGGAGCTGGGACATCGACGGGTTGTCGCTGCACTACTACACGGTCGGCGGTTGGCCGCCGAAGTACAAGGCGACCGGCTTCGGCGAGGAGGAGTACGCGAAGCTGATCAAGGAAACGATGCGCATGGAAGATCTCATCCGCACCCACGGCGCGATCATGGACAAGTACGACCCCGAGAAGAAGATCGCGCTCGTCGTGGACGAATGGGGCTCATGGCTCGAGCCGACGCCGGGCTCGAAGGAAGGCTTCCTCGAGCAGCAGAACAGCCAGCGCGATGCGATTATCGCGGCGCTCAATCTCAACACGTTCGCGCGTCACGCCGACCGCGTGCGCATGGCCAACATCGCGCAGATGGTGAACGTGCTGCAGGCGATGCTGCTCACCGACAAAGAAAAGCTCGTGAAGACGCCGACCTACTACGTCTTCAAGATGTACGTGCCGTTCCAGGACGCCACCTTCGTTCCGGTTCAGCTCGACAGGCAGAAGTACGTGTACGGCGATATCGAGCTGCCGCGCGTGGATGCCATCGCGGCGAAGGGCAGCGACGGTAAGGTGTGGCTTGCGATTGCGAACGTCGATCCGAAGCGTGCCGCACGCATTCGCGTCGCTGCGTCCGGCCGAAGCAATGTTCAGCTTCGCGGCGAGACCCTCGTCGCGCCCCGCATCGACAGCGTGAATACGTTCGATGCGCCCAACACGGTCGTGCCCAAGCCCATCGCGGGCAAGCGCAGCGGCAATGCCACGGTGCTGGAGCTGGCGCCTGCTTCCGTGACGGTCGTGTCGTTCCAGCCCTAACAGCGACAGCAGATCGTGCCTCGCGGCGCGCTACGCGGCGCCGCGAGGTACGCTATCCGTGAGCGGTATAGGCAGCGTCGTTCACGCGCCTTGCCGGGCGAGCTGAACGTGCAGCAGCTTGTCCATGCGCTCTTGTAGCCGCGTGTTGCGGATGTACAAGTGCCACATGAAGATGAGATCGAAGAGCAGGGCGCCGAGCCACCACAGGTAAAGCAGCGCCACCATCGCAATGCCGACGGGCCAGAGCGGTCCGACGCGGCTCCAGTCCTCTACGCGCAGTGTGAGATAGATGGCGCACGCCACGACGCCGCCGATCACGAGCGGCTTGATCCCGAGATGAGGATAGCGGCTGCCGGCGATGTAGGCGGTCAGCACGAGCGCCGTCGTGAGCAACAGGACCAGGATCTCGGTCGGAATCACGATGCCAAATAGCTCGATGTTCTTCACATCGACCTGGCTCCATACGTAGACGCCGGCGGCAATCATGCCGCAAGCCGCACCAGCCAGCCGCCACGGTAGGTCGTGCGTCAGGCGCGGAATGCGCGCGGCCGCGGTAATCCCCATCAGCAGGAAGGCAATCGCGAACACATTCTTCGCGACGCGTAAGGCCGCAATGTCTTCCGCTTCGAGCGGGTACAGGAAGGCGCGTGCGGCGCGGAAGAAGAAGTAGGCGCCGATGCCCATGATTCCGAGCACGAGTAGATACGGCACGGTGTAGCTCACGAGCTTCACGCCGATCTTGTCCTTGGGTGCCGGCGGCAGGACCGCGGGATGCGTGATGCGGGTTTCGGTCGCGTCCGGCGTCGAATCCGGCGACGCAGATTCGATCCGTCGCTCGACGACCGTGTCGATGAAGTGCCGAAAGACCTCGCCGTCGTTCCAATAATCCACATGCGCTTTGCCGGGGAAGGCATAACGCGAAAAGCCGTGGTCGTACTCGGCCTTGAAGTCGAACGCTTGTTGCCACCCATGTGCAGCCAACCATGCGCGCGTGTCGTCGAGCGCAAAGCCGACTGGATCACCGCGGTCGTAGTAGTTGTGCCATTCGATGGGCTGTGCAGGCGCGCTTCTCGGAGCGCCCTCGCCGAACAAGTCAGGCCAGAGCACAAGATGTTTGTCGATGGGCGAGCCCAGCGTCATGAAGCCCGCGACGTGCTTCGACCAAGGCGGCGGCTGGTCTTTTCGATAGGCATGCAAAAGGCCGAGCAGCGAGACGACCGTGCCTTCGCTGTGCGCGACGAGGTAGATCTTCGCGTTCGGAAATGCCTCGTGCACGGCGGACAAGGTGCGATCGAACGTCTCGAGGATTCTCTCGCGCAGCGAGCTGAAATCGACGACGACCTGTACGTCGCCGAAGTAATCCTCCATCGTCTTGCGCAAGTCGAACTTGAACAGTCCAGCGCGGTCGGCGAGCAGGCACAGGCGATCCAGAATCGCGATCGATTCGACCATTTCCGAGAGCACGAGCGCCATCAGGTGAAAGTCGCGCTCGCTGCACGAATGCCGATCGCCGCTCTGCTGCCACCGGAGCTTGAGACGGCCGATGATCGTGCGCGCCCACGCTTTTGCTTCTTCGATGATGTACGCGTCTTTGGCGGCTTCGCGCGGAATCGTCGCCCAATAGACCTCGGCAAAGGCGTAGCCAGAAGGCAGCGCCGGTTTGAGTGCGACGATGCCCTTGTTGTCGTGAAACGTACCGAGCGGCACCGCGGTGGGGTGAAAGCCGCTGAACTGATTGACGACCGCTTGAATCGTTGCGTACGTGTGCTGATCCCCGATGCCGTGGACGGCAACGATCGCTTTCTCCACGCTGCGGGACGACTCGCTGATCGTGATTGACGCGCCGGTCTCGACCGTTTGCTGGGGAACGCCGCTCGACGGTGCGACGTGCTGCTTCCGGAAGGTGGCCTCTGCCGCGCTCATGTGGCCTCCGTGTCTATGCTGCAATAAGCATTCGACCCGCATTCTTTAGCAATTGCCGGGGCGCACGCCTATCGTCCATTCGACACGGAAGCAGGCTTTTCTCGGCGCGCCGGCCTAAGGCAATCGGTGACGCCCGATTGCGCTCTCTTGGCACCGTGTAAGCCCGGTATCCACTGATCTTTTTGCTGCATCTTGAGGATTTTGCTGCCGCTGCCGTGACCCATGTCCTGTTCGCGGCATAACCTCGCCGAATTGGCTTCGATGTGAAGCGGGTTCGTTTGCTAGGAGGGCAATAGAGAACCTATTGATAGACGCGGGTGCAAGCAAGCGGATGCGTCTGCGTTTCATGCACTCCTTGGTTCGCTCGTGATCGATAGGCGAAGGAAGCCTCGAACGGTCCCGCCATGTCTTCTGTGAGATGGCATCACGCGCGAAGAGAACATATCGAGTTGCGTGATCGAGGAGGGAGACATGAATACGTCGCACAAGCGCTCACGGACGTTGAAGGTTGCAGTAGCGCGTGCAATCCATCCGCTGTGGTCGCCGGTGATCGTGGCGTCGGCCGTGATGCCGTTAGGAGTCTCTCTGGCGGAGGACGAGTGCGGTGCTCATGTTGCGGGAGAGACCGTCGTTTGTAAGAGCGACGACAACCCGTATGCGGGGGGTATCGTCTACAGCACCGTCAACGGGGATTTCGAGCTTGTGTTGGAGTCCGGCGTTTCCATCGTGCGCGCGCCGGGGTACAACAACGATGGTGTCGACGTTTACAGTCCCGACCACGCGTTCACGGTCACGGCGGCCGACGGCGTGACGATCAGCGTCGACGGCGATGCAACCGACGGTATCGTCGTAACCGCCGGTAAGAGCATCGTGATCGACTCGGGTGCGCATATTACGGCCGGCACCAACGGCCTGCGCGGCTGGAACAAGTATGAAAGACGAGTGCGGAGGACGTTACCGTCTCGCAGCGTGCCGGCAGCTCGATCACGATCACCGGCACGAATGGCGCCGGTTTGACCGGCAGTAATGAAGGCATGGGTTCGGTCACGGTCGTGTCGGCCGGCTCGGTCGAATCGGATGCAGTCCAGGTGTACGGACTGCTCGCCGACAGCATGCATGCCAATGGCGGCGATGCGACGACTCATCTGACGCAGACCGGTGTCGTCGAGATGAGCAGCGAGTATGGCGTTGGCCTGTACAGCTTGAGCAGAGGTGCCGGTAGCGCCATCGCGCTCGCCGATGGCACGGTCACGATGAGCGGCTACTACGGTGCCGGCCTGCTCTCCTGGAGCCAGGCCGAAGGCGACGCCATCGCCGAGCTGCGCGACGGCGGCGCGATCACGATTTCCGGAGACGCGGGAGATGGAATCTACGCAATCGCCGATGGAACGGGCAATGTGATGGTGCGGTCCTCGGGCACTATCGTGACGACGGGAACGGGTGCGCGGGGAATGAGCGCGGTGCTCGCGAATCCCGGGAGTCTGGCGCAGGTCTCTGTGATCGTGGCGGGGGACGGATCCGTGGCGACGAACGGCGACCAGGCGCCTGCGCTGCAGATCAGCAACGACGGCAGCGGCGCTTCCACCGTTCAGCTCATGTCAAATGCCAGTCTCACGACGCAAGGCACCGAGTCACACGGCGTCATCGGCACCTCCACGGGATTGCTTTCGCTGAGCCAGTCTGCGTCCTCGCAGATCGAGGTTTCCGGTGGCGAATCCTTTGGCGTCAATTTAACCAGCGCCAGCGACACATCGCTGCAGCTCGAAGGCCGGGTGACCGCGACGGGCGAGTACGGCATCGGTGCCGCTTCAATGGCAGGCACAGGCACTGTCCAACAGCACATTGCAGCCACCGCGACGGTGACGGGCGGCTGGCAGGCGGATGTGAGCGGGTTCGGTGCAACCTCGAGTCTCCCCTCCGCCGGTGTGCTGCTCGATGCGGGCGGCGTCGCGCAACTGATCAATCGCGGCACCATCGGTGCCGGCTCGGATCGCGCCGTCGTGGCTCAGGGGGCCGATGTCACGGTGGATAACTTCGGGACGCTCACGGGTTTCGTGCAGCTCTCCGGTGGCAGCGTCGTTTTCAACAACGAACCTTCGTCGACGTTTGAATTGCGCCATTTCGCCGACACCGACGGCGACACGATACGAGACACGACGCGCGTCGCGATTGCCGACTTCGGTGATCCCACGAGCACCTTCAACAACTCGAGCAATGCGGTGCTCAAGCTCGGGTTGATCGAGGGTGAATCGAGCGTCGATGCCACCGGCTATTACGTGCCGACGACCGGCAGCGACTATCGGGCGCTCGACACCAATGATTACCGGCTGAATCGCGCCGGCATCGTGCAAGGCCAGTTGGTCAATGTCGGCACGTTCAGTCACTCGGGCATCATCGATCTGCGCGGGCCGGCGGTCGGCAACACGCTCGTCATCACCGCAGCTCCGACCGCGAGCGGCACGCCCGGCAACGGCGTGTTCGTTTCGAACGGCGGCACGCTGCTGCTCAACGTGGTGCTGAACGAAGGCATTGCGCCGGACGGACAGACGGGTTCGTTGGCTGACGTGCTCATCGTCGATGGCACGCAGATGGGCACGGGTGCCACCACGATCTCGTTGGATCGCCGCGAGGGAGACGGTGCTGTCACGCCTGGCAACGGCATTCTGTTGGTGGAAGTGCGCGACAAGGCACGGTCCGCGCCCGACGTGTTTACGCTCAATGGAGACTACACGTACAACGGCGTGCCCTCGGTCGTCTTGGGCGCGTACGCGTACAGCCTCTATCACCATGGCGTTGGCGGCGATGCCGGGGATGGCAATTGGTATCTGAGATCCTCTGTGCTGGATTTGGAGCCGCCCGATCCCGATCCGTCGGGTCCGGTGTCGTCCGATCCCTCGGATCCGCCGCCCGTCGATCCAAGTGATCCGACGCCAAGTGATCCGTCGGACCCGACGTCCAGCGATCCGACGGATCCACCGACTGACCCAACAGATCCGACGCCGAGCGATCCTTTAGATCCGGTGCCAAGTGAGCCGACGGATCCGACGCCGATCGATGAGGAGCCGTCCGAGCCGATCGATCCGGACGAAGAGCCCGATGAGGACGATCCGATTGCGGCGGATCCGGCGGAGCCGAGTGCGCCATCGCCGTCAGAGGATGCGCCGCGCTATCAGCCTGGCGTGCCGGTGTACGAGAGCTACGGCGCGAATCTGCTGGCGCTGAACGGACTGCCGACGTTGGAGCAGCGCATGGGCGATCGCATCTGGGGGCTCAATGCGGATCGCGAAACGGGTGGCGCGTGGCTCCGCATGTACGGCACGGGTAATCGTGCTCGGCCGCTGAAGTCGACGACCCGCGTGGAGCAGTCGACCGATGCCTGGAAGACGCAGTTTGGGTTCGAGCATTTGGTCGCGACGAGCGAGGATGGAGACCGCTTGGTCGGGAGCATCGCCGTGGAATACGGCGAGGCGGATACTTCCGTGCGTTCGATCTTCGGTCCGGGCGAGATCAGCACCCGCGGATATGGCATGGGCACCATGTGGACGTGGTACGGCCGCAGAGGTGCGTACGTGGATGCGCAGGTCCAGCTCAACCGCTTCAAGAGCGATCTGCACTCGGCGATTCTGGGCAGGCTGGTGCACGACAACGACGGTCGCGGCAAGGCGTTCAGCCTCGAAGTCGGCAGGAAGCTGGACCTGAATGACGAGTGGAGTCTTACGCCGCAGACGCAGCTGACTTATTCGAGCGTTCGCTTCGACCGCTTCGTCGATCCCTTCGGCGCTGTCGTGATCTTGGAAGATGCCGACAGTCTCATCTCGCGCTTCGGGCTTGCGCTCACGCGGGATGCCACGAGGCACGATCGCCATAACCGCTTCTATGCCGTGGCGAACCTCAGCTACGAATGGGACAACGGCGTACGCGTGCGAGTGTCCGGCGTGGAGATCGAGCGGATGGAACGCAGAGAGTGGGCGGAGCTCGGCTTCGGCGGGAGCATCAACTGGAGCAATGGCGTACGCCTCTACGGCGAGATCTCCGGCAAGAGCCCGTTGCACGACATCGCCAATAGCTACTCCGTCCACGGCACTGTCGGCATCAGCATGCGGTTCTATTGATAGGCAGTCGAAGCTCGACGCACAGGCCCGGCCGATTCGGCTGGGCCTTCTTTTCGTCTGTCCGCGGCGCAGCGGCCGTTCGTGAATCCTCGCGGAGCCGTTCACGTCGGCGGCTTGAATTCGAGCGCTGCGGAACTCCGTGCCACCTCGGACATATATAAGTGATCCAGTCAGTCTCGAGGGTGCTGCCATGCTGCCCAAGTACGTGTTCCGCGGCGATACCTGGCCGTTCGCGCCAGACCCGAACGAGCTGCGCGCACGGGAAGCGGCGCGGCGCGAAGCCGAGGAGCTTGCCCATCGGCCGCTCGAACGATCCGACGATTTATCGGGCGATGCGGAAATCGAAGAGAAGATCGGCGATTACCAGGTCGGCGGTCTCGATTCGTTCGGTGCGGAGGCGTCGCTGCGCAAACATTGACCAAGTAGGTCGACCGCGTCGCGCGACGAGACGCTACGTGTCCGAACTGGCCGACGCGAGCTGCTTCTTGAGCCGGTATTCGCGCCACAGAATGATGAGACCTGCGCCGACGACGAGCGGCGCGCCGATCCAGATCGAGGTGCTCGGGGCCTCGTCGAAGAACACGTATCCCAGCAGCATCGCAAAGACGAGGCTCGTGTAGTCGAGCGGCGCGATCGTCGACGCCTCGGCATACCGATACGAGTACGACAGCAACAGCTGGCCGCTCACGCCGAAGAGTCCGGACAAGATGATGAACGCCCATTGCGTCGGTGTGGGCGCCGGCCAGCCGGCCAGGGCCGTGAGCGCAGAGCACACCGTAAAGGTGAGCGAGAAATAAAACGTAATGGTGATGGCATGCTCGCCGCCGCTCATGCGGCGCAGAAAGATCATGGCCACCGCCGAGAACAGCGCTGCACCCAGCGCCGCGAGCGCACCGAGCGGCGTCCCCTCCGAGAACGACACGTGCGGGCCGATCATGATCAGCGCGCCGAGAAAGCCGAGCCCGAGCGCCGTCCAGCGAAAGCGGTGAATGCGCTCGCCGAGAAACAGCATGGCGAGCACCGTTACGAACATCGGCGAGGTGAAGGTGATGGCGGTGACGTCGGCGAGCGGAATCATCGTCACCGAGACGAACAGGCAGAACATGCTCAGCGTCCCGGACAGCGACCGCGAGGCGTGCGAGCACCAATTGCGCGTCTTGAGCAGGTGCAGCGCGTTCAAATGCCAAGCCAGGAGCGCGATCACCGCCATCGAGAGCAGACCGCGGACGAAGATCGTCAGGCCGACGGGGACGGCGGGCCCTAGCGCTTTGACGCATGCGGTCATGCCGGCGAACAGGATGACCGACACGAGCTTGCACGCGATGCCGAGAACGGGGCGATGAGAGACGGAACGCGAATTGGCCACAACGAGCGGGAAGATGATCGGGAAAAGCGAATTGTCGCCTGAGACGCGTCGGAAGGCACGCGCCAAGGCGCCTTTATGCGTTCGGGCGGGCTCCGCGAGTCGCCGGGGTGTCCGTCTCGGACATCGGCACAGGCGAGAGCGGACAGCTGGTCGATCGTTCCGTCGCGAGACAGCGCCGCTCGTCTGAGCGTCGCCTGTACGGCGTGCGGCCGGCGTTGATACGTCACTGGTCGTGTGTTTACACTGTAAACATGTCGACCCGAGCGCGAATACTTGCGTGCGCACTGGCAGAGCTCGAACGGTGCGGAATCGACGGCTTCAGCCTGCGCTCGGCGGGCGCGGCGGCGGGGCTGTCGCCGATGGCCGTGTACCGTCATTTCGAGAACAAGGAGGATCTGCTGCGGGCGCTCGGCGAGGAAGCTTTCGCCACCTGGGCTGCACGCGTTCGGGCCATACGCAGCTCCGGGTTCCGCGCCTGGTTTCATCAAGTGGCGCGTGCGTACGTCGAGTTCGCGTTCGACGAGCCGGCGCGTTTCGACGTGTGTTTCGTGCTGCGCACCAAGGTCGAGCGGCGCTACCCCAGAGATTTTCGCGCCGGCAAGTCGCCGGTCATTTCGCTGCTTGCGCAACGCATCGCGGACGGGCAGCAAGCAGGCAAGATTCGTCGCGGCGATCCGTGGGAGATCGCCATGTTTCTTTGGGGCCAAGTGCACGGCCTGGTGATGCTGCATCGTTCCGGGCGCTTCGCGATGCCGCGCAAGGCTTTCGTCGTCTTTTGCAAGCGCTGCACGGATTTGGCGCTTGACGGCATCGGGGTGCGCGCATGAGCTCAGCAGGAAGTAGTGTCGCGGCGGCGTCTGCGGCCGTCGTCACGGGCGTTCTCTACGCGCTCTCGCTCGACATCGGTCCCTTCGGCGCCTTGGCGCTCGTTGCGCCGATTCCGGTGCTGTTGCTTGCGCTCGGTGACGCATCGGCGCGACGAGTCGCATTGACGGCGGCAGCCGCGCGTCTCATCGGTTGCGCTGGATTGGTCTATGCCTATGGCGGGACCATTCCGACAGCCGTCTTGATCGTAATGGCGCTCCTCTTGACCGCGCATTTCACGAGCGCCGTGCTGCTGGCGCGCTGGTGTGCGCGGCGTCTGCCGAGTTGGCTCGCTGTCTTCGCCTTCGCGATCTTCGCCGCGGCGCTCGAATTTCTCATGCTGCTGCCGGCGCCCGACGGCACGTTCGGAGCGATGGGCTATGCGCTTGTCGACATTCTGCCGCTCGCGCAGCTCGCGAGCGTGGGCGGCGTGGCGGCGCTTACCTTTCTCGCGGGATTCGTGCCGATGGCGCTCGCTGTGCTGCTGCGTCGGCGCAGGGAGTGGCGCAGCATTGCCGTCGCAGCGGGCGTGCCGCTCGCATTCGTGCTCGTGTTCGGCGCCTGGCGCTTGGCGCAACCGTACGAGCGCTCGGTGCGCGTGGGGCTGGCCGCGATCGACGAGCTGACTTTGCAAGCGCTGCAAGGAGACGATGCGGCGGCTGAAGTAGCGCAGCGCTATGCCATGGTTCTCGCGGCGTTCGAATCCCAGGATCTCGATTTCATCGTGCTGCCTGAGCGAATGTTCGCCGATCGAGCGGACGAAATCGCAGCGGGGAGCGCGCCGTTACTGGCGGCCGCGAACGCGCTCGATGTCACGATCGTGGCCGGCTTCGACGAGACGCTCGCGGACGGTCGGCATGCGAATACGGCGCGATTGTTCACGCCGACGGGAAACTGGTCGAGCTACGCGAAGCGACGGTTGATTCCAGGGCTCGAAGCCAATCTCGTACCGGGCGATCGGCCAATGGTGATCGACGGCGTCGGCGTTGCAATCTGCAAGGACATGGATTTTCCGCGCATGATTCGCGAATACGGCCGCGAGGGCGCGACGCTCATGCTCGTGCCCGCATGGGATTTCGTCGTCGATGGGCGGCTGCATTCGCGTATGGCGGTACTGCGTGCGATCGAAAACGGCTTCGCGATGGCGCGAGCCGCTGCGTCCGGTCGGCTGACCGTCAACGATGCATACGGTCGGATCGTGGCGGAAGCCGTCACGACGCCATCCGCGCCGGCGGTGCTGACGGCAGAAGTGGGGCTTACCTCGCTCGTCCGTCCGTTATACGTGCGTATCGGCGATCTGTTCGCGTGGTTGACAGTTGCAGGTGCGCTCGTGCTCGTGGCTCTCTGCCGGGTATGCGGACGTGTGCCTCGAGATGAGCAAGCGCGCTAGACTTCGCGGCCTACGCAGTATCAGCGGTGGTTCGGCTCGTGAAAGCGCACTTTCTCATGATGGCCGAGTACAACGCGTGGGCGAACGCGCGTCTGTACGATATGGCGCAACGATTGAGCGACGAAGCGTATCGACGCAATGTCGGCGTTTATTTCGGCAGCATGCATCGCACGCTCAATCACATCCTGGCGGCTGATCTCATTTGGATGCGGCGGCTCACCGGCACGGGCGATCATCCGCGGACGCTGGATGCGATCGTCTACGACGATCTCGTCTCGTTATGGGACGCGCGTCAGCGCGAGGATCGACGCATCATCGATCACGTCGCGGCGCTTGACGAGGCGGCCTTCGATGAGTTGCTCGAGTATCGAATGTTGAGCGGTACGCCGGTCGGACAGCCGCGGCGGGAGATCCTCGCCCACATGTTCAATCACCAGACGCATCACCGCGGCCAAGCGCATGCGGTCCTGACGCTGCTCGGCGTCAGCGAGCCGACGCCGCTGGATCTGCTGTACATGCAGCGCGAGCGTGCGTGAGCGCAGGGCCGCTCGGGCAATGCCTGAGCAGATACCTGGCGGTGCCGAGGACGTCGTATACGGTGCGTCGGGCAGCCGGGTCCGGTACCCTAGTAGCCGCCAATTCGACATGTTGGATCGCGTGATGAAGCTCTACCGTCACTTCTTGGTTTTCGTCGTCTCCTTCGTCGCGGTCTCGGTGGGCCATGCCGCGGGCATGAAACCCGTGCGCGCCGAGCGCGGCATGGTGGTGAGCGTTCATGAGCTCGCATCCGAGGCAGGCGTCGAGATGATGAAAGCAGGCGGTAACGCGATCGATGCGGCCGTTGCCACCGGCTTTGCGCTTGCGGTGGTCCACCCTGCAGCGGGCAACATCGGCGGCGGCGGGTTCATGCTGATCCGCATGCAGGACGGCTACACGCTGTTTCTCGATTTCCGCGAGAAGGCGCCGGGCAAGGCGACGGCGACGATGTATCTCGACGAGCAAGGCAACGTCATCCCGAATCTGAGCCGCGTCGGCTATCTCGCCTCCGGTGTGCCGGGATCCGTCAAAGGGCTCGTGCACGCACAACGGCGTTTCGGCAAGTTGCCGCTCAAGCGCGTGATGGCGCCGGCAATTCGCCTGGCGCGCGAAGGCTTCGCACTCAGCTGGGCCGAGGCGCAGGCGCTCACTAACGATGCCGGGCTCGCGCAATTCCCCGACTCAAAGCGCATCTTCCAGAACAACGGCAAGGGCTGGAAGCAGGGGGACATCTTCAAGCAGCCCGAGCTTGCGCGCACGCTCGAGCGCATCGCGAAGTCGCCGGACGATTTCTACACCGGCAAGATGGCGCGCGAGATCGCGGAGTACATGCAGGCAGGCGGCGGGATCATCACGCTCGATGATCTGCGCAATTACGAGGTCGTCGAGCGCGAGCCGGTGCGCGGCACCTACCGCGGCCACGAAATCATCAGCGCGCCGCCGCCGTCATCGGGCGGGATTGCGCTCCTCCAGACGCTCAACATTCTCGAAGGCTTCGATCTCTCGCAAGCGGGATTCGGTTCGGCACAGGCGATTCACCTGGTGGCGGAAGCCTACCGACGTGCGTTCTACGATCGCGCGCAGTTCCTCGGCGATCCGGAGTTCAGCAGCCTGCCGGTGCTCGAGCTGACGCAGAAGGATTACGCGGTCGAATGGCGCAAGTCGATCAACCCGGAGCGAGCCAGTATCTCGACCAAGCTCGAACGACCGAACGTCTCCGAGGCGCTTGCGCGCTACGCCGCGGAGCGGCCGGTCCTCGCGCCCGCCAAGGAGCCGACCCAAACGACGCATTACTCGGTGGTCGACGCCGAAGGCAATGCCGTTGCCGTGACAACGACGTTGAACGGCGGTTACGGCTCGAAGGTGACGATCGGCCCGCTCGGCTTTCTCATGAACAACGAGATGGACGATTTCTCCTCGAAGCCCGGCGTGCCGAACATGTTCGGGCTCATTCAGGGCGAGGAAAACGCGATCGGTCCGAACAAGCGTCCGCTCTCCGCGATGACGCCGACGATCGTGCTCAAGGATGGCAAGCTCTGGCTCGTGCTCGGCTCGCCCGGCGGTCCGACCATCATCACGACGGTGACCAACATTCTCATCAACGTCATCGACTTCAAGCTCGACATCCAGCAAGCCGTTAACGCGCCGCGCTTCCATCATCAATGGATTCCCGACCAGTTGCGGTTGGAGCGCGATCGCTTCTCGCCCGACACGATCGAGCTGCTCAAGGCGCGCGGACACGAGATTGCGTTCGGCCTAGGGGGCGACGGCGAGTGTATTCAGATCGATCTCGAAACCGGCATGCGCCTCGGCGCCAGCGACGGGCGCAACGAAACCGGTAAGGCAGTGGGGTACTGAGCGCGCTGACGCGCTTGAAAGATTTTCTATTCGCCGGGCGCGAACGAATGCCGGGCGGCGTCAGCTCGCCGCGGCGAGCGTCGCGCCGGCGTGTCTCAATGCATCAATGCGTACCTGATGCCTGGCGCCTCTGATCGAACCACTTGCGCACATCGGCATCCTGCAGCATCGCCCAGATACCGAAGGCGACGACCAGAATACCGGTGACCACGGCGGTGACCGTAGGGGCCGTCTCGGTGGCAAAGCCCATCACCCACGGCGAGACCACGAGGCAGAGACCGAGCAGGATGTTGACGGCCTCTTCCCAGGCCTTCGGCATGTACACGGAGATTCCCGCAAAGACGGCGATGGCTGCGCCGAGCAGCCAGATCGTGCCTGCCGCCGGCATCTGGCTCGCGAAATCGAGCGCCCAAGGCGCGACGATGAGCCAGGCACCGAGGATTACCTTGACCCAATCTTGCCATCGTATGGGTTTCATAACGCCTCCCGAAGCTCTGTCGGAATGGACCTGTGCTTCAGGATCGGCACGTTGCTGCGCTTCAAGCGAACGCCTGCCGCTTGGCGGGTGCAGCGTACGCTGCGCCGCGCAGCAACCGGCCGCCTGAAACAGTTGCGCAGTTAGGGGCGCACGTTGCGATTTCAAGCGGCCCCGCCGCCCTTGAATTGCGGACGGCTGCGCCTAACTGCTGCCTGTAACAGAGCGGTTCGACGGATCTCGAGCCGCTCGCTGGTTTTACGGATTTTCAAGAATCGAGGAGGCAAGCAATGGCTGTCAGAGATCTGGTTCCTTCGTGGATGCGCCGGTCCCGTGTTCCGGTGCTGCGCGGCGAAAGCGTTCATCCGCTCGCGGCGTTTCATGAGGAGATGAATCGGCTCTTCGACGACTTCTGGCGCGATTTCGACAATGGCTTCGGGCTCAGCACCTCGTTCGATTATCCGCGCATCGAAATGTCCGAGACGGACAAGGAGATCCGCATCGAAGCGGAGCTGCCGGGCATGGACGAGGACGACGTGGAGCTGCTGCTCAAGGACGGCGTGCTGACGATTCGCGGCGAGAAGAGAAGCGAGCGCGAGGACAAGAGTCGCCGTATGAGCGAGCGCTTCTACGGTCGGTTCGAACGCCAAGTCGCGTTGCCTGCCGAGGTCGAGGAGGACCGCGTCAGCGCGACGTTCAAGAAAGGCGTGCTGACGGTGACACTGCCCAAGTCCGCCACGGCGGTCGAGCGCGTCAAGCGCATTCCGATCAAGGCCCATTGATCGCGGTGCGGGCGCGGTGCGCCCGCACGACGCTCACATCATTCGGTGCCCTTCGTACGGAAAGAGCGCGCGAAGGAAGTCTGCGAAATTGGCAAGCTCCTGAGTCAGCGGCTGAAAGTGTTCCAACCACACGATGTCCGTGGGCGTATGCCAGGCGGGCAAGAGTGGCGTGAGCAATCCCGCGGCAATGTCGGCTTCGACGGCGAGCTGCGGTACGAGGATCAGGCCGCCACCGCGAATCGCGCTGGCAGCGGCACTCAACGGATCGCTGAACATGAGCGGCGCCGCCGGGTCGATCGTGAGCTCGGTCGAGCCGCTGAGGAATCGCCAAGGGCGGGGTCGACCTTGCTCGCCGAGCAAGCCGATGCAGTGATCGGGGTCGATGTCGTACGGGCTCCTCGGTTGTCCGTAGAGCGACAAGAATCCATCGGATGCGCACAGGACGTGCGGGATCTCTGCGATCCGCATCGCACGTGCTGCACGAGTCGCGGCATTGGCAGGACGAAGGACGACAGCGGCATCGGCATCGGGCCATTCGTCGGGCCGATCGGCGACGAGCAGGTGCAGCGCGAACGTCGGATGCTGTTCGAGCAGGCGCGGCAGCGCAGGTGCGACGAGCGCGCGTGCAATGCCGGGCGCGACGACGACTCGCAAGGGACGTTGCGCGTATTGCGGCGACGGTGGTGCATCGCGCCGCTGAGAGAGCGGTGCGGCAGGGCTAGTCGATCGTTCCACTTTCTGACCTCGCTGCAGGCGTCTAGGCGATCAAGACGAATGATGCCGTTCGTCTGTGACGGTCTTGCGGACGTGAGCACTGTGCCACCCCGCAGCGAGACGCTGGAGCCCGATTCCTCCAGGCTTGTTGCCCGATTCTGCGAGCGCGCAGGCTCAGGGCGGCGTGATGCCCAGATACACGGTGCTCCAAAGCTGCGCGGCATTCGATTCGTCGGCATCGCCGCTCGTTTGGCCGAACGGCGCGGGCGCAAAGCGTCCGTTCTCGTAACGCCATGACCAGAGCTCGGAGGAACGCAACTCTCGTGTTCGACCGATCGCGGCCCACAGGCGTTCGCGCGCCGTACGCAACTGCGCAATCGTCGCCGCAGGAAGGTCGTGCCGCGCCAGCTGTCGGTCGAGTCCGGCGGCAAGCAGCGCTTGCTGCCAGGACCATACGACCGTGCCATGGTAGGCGTTGCGATCGAGCTGCGCCTGATGCTCTGTGCCTGCGAAGACCGGATTCGCGACGAGGAGCCCCGCGTCGGTGAGCAGTCCGGCAGGGAAGGGACGCAGCATCGCTGTGACGATTTCGTCGACACGTTCGGCCGGCGGATCGGTGAGCAGCAATGCAAAGCCGCCGTCCGAGTGCAGCACCGGAATCGGCCGGCGCTCGCGATCGAGCGCGAGCGCGCTGAACGCGATCGGCTCCTCGGGCAGCGCGGCAAGCGCCGCGCGAGCATCGACGCCGATGCGCGCGGCGTAAGCAGTGATCTGTCGGCGTGCTTCGTGCGGCGCAACGGTCACGCGAAAGAGCGGCGCGGCGCGCCGCGACCACACCTGGGCAAGCTGCGCGGCTCGTGCAAGCAGCATGCGATCGGGCGGCGTCAGATAGGGATCCAGTAGGCCGCTATCCGCGAAGCGCGCGATGGCCGCGAGCGCCGCCGGCACGAGCACGGCATTGACATCGTACGGATAGCGCCCGCCGCCCAATCCTGTTTCGCTGTCGCGCCATTGGCCGACGTTCAACCCGTCTTTGAGTGCGATCAATCGTGCGGCATCGGGGTTATCGCCGAACGGCTGCGCCGTGCGCACGACGAAAGCGAAATTGCGCGCGAGCGCCGTGCCGACGCGCTCGCCGCTCGCTGTGCGACTGGCAAGGAAGCGCTCGGCCCGCGCGCAGCCGTCTGGGTGCTCGAAGACGTACTGAGCGACGACCGGCGCAAGCATGTAATCGTCGTCGATCATCTTGTAGTCGTAGAGCGGCGTGGAGTCGTTCTCGCGGCCTTCGGCGCGATGGCGCAGGATCGCGAATTCGCCGATATCCTCCTCGTGCGCCACTTCGCCATTGGGCGCAAGTCGTTCGAGCACGGACAAGAAGCCTTGTTCGAGCGCCTGCGGCGCCAATGCCGGCATCAACAGGCGCAAGGACATCAAGGTGTCGCGGCCGAAGTAGGTGTTGAAGCGCCAAGAGCCGGCGAGAAGCTTTTCCTCGTAGCTCAAGAAGCCGAGCACGTCGCGCAGCCGCGCATCCTGCGCCGCATCGGCACGCAGCAGCTTCGCGTTGCCGAAAGGCGTGAGCGGCGTCTCGCCGGTCAGCGCCGCGATCGAAAGGCGCATGCGCTCGCGCTTGGGGACGAGCTCGAGCGCGCGGCCGTCGCCGCCGCGCACTTCGCCGTCGAGGACTTCGATGGCGAGCGTATAACCGGCAGCGCCGTCGAGTCGCGGGCGCGACCATTCGATGCGCGTCGGCGTGAGCTGCGCCGGACTTGCGATGTCCGCTGGATAGCCTCCGGTGAGCTGATAGTCGCGCAGCACGCGAATGCTGCCGAGCACGGCATCGCGCACGATCAACCGACCGTCGACCGATGCCTCGGCCAGGATGCCGTGTAGCGGGCGGCCACGCTCGTCGCGTTGGCTGAGCGGCTTGAGGTCATGGAGCGTCCACTCGACCGGGCGTGATTCCTCGAACCACACGCCGACACCGCTATTGCCGGCAGGAAACGCAGTCAGTACGCGCGGCTTCGTGCCGGAGGTCAGCAGCAGATGCGCGGCAACGGGTCCTTGCTGGTAGAACGCATTGAGCACGCGTCCTTCGACGATACGGAAGGTGAGCGGGGCAGTAGCCGGTGCATCGACGGCAGGCGCGTGCTGCGCGCTTGCCGCAAGCGCGCTCAACGCAGTTAGGCACAGGCAGGCGAAGCCGGCGCGTTTGCGCGCCGGCTTGAAGGAGTGTGCGCTTACCACAGGTACTTCACCTGGAACGTCATCTCACGGCCTTCGAGCGGACGCGCGAGCAGGACGCCGCCTTCGCCCGCTGCCGGGCCGAAGATGCGCGAGTTGCTTTCCGTGAGCCCGAGCTCGTTCGTGACATTCGTGCCGCGCACGGAGAACTCCCAGTTCTCGCCGAAGAGCGCGGTGATGCCGAAGTCCCAGGTGTGATACGTGCCGAGCTGCTGCAGCCCTGATTGATCCTGCGTGTGATCGCCCACGTACGTGTACGTGACGTATGCCTCGACCTGGCCTTGCGTGAACGGCAGCCGATAGCTCGGCGTCAGCATGTAGCGAATCTTCGGTTGGCGCTGCAGCTGCTTGCCTTCGATCGGCGCGCAGCCGTCGCCGGTGACGACGTTCGAGTACGGGAAGCAGGCATCGTAGTCCGTGTACTCGCCGTCGAGCCAATTCGCGACGACCTGGAAGCGGAAGTTCTGGCCCGGCGTGAGCGCACCGATGAAATTCACGCCCACCGACTCCGAGCCATACACGAGCGTCTGGCCGGTCGGCGCGCCGGTCGAAGTCGTTTGCTGATAGAGCAGACCGGTGAAATCGCGGAAGTATGCGCTCACGTCCGCATAGATGAGATCGTTCTCGAACTTGAAGCCGACCTCGTAGTTGCGGATCACTTGCATCGGCGGCGGATCGTTCGGATTGCTGCGAATGCCGTTGTCGAAGTCGGAGAAGTGACCGCCGCGGTTGATGCGCACGTACGAGGACATCGAGTCGGTGAAGCTGTAGTTCGCGCCCACTGTCCAGGAGACGAAGTCCTCGTCGTACTTCGCCACCGTCACGGTGCCGTCGCACACGGGGGTTTCGTTGTTGTAGATCGTGAGCGGATTGCTGTCGAGATCGACATTCGTCAGGTTGCAGATGCGATTGGTCGCATCCTGGTTCTCGTAACGCACGGAGGCATCGAGCAGCCACTGGCCGATGCGCCAGGTGTCCGACAGATAGATCGCGGAATTGAACGCGTGTCCGCGCTGCGCGATGTTGAAGCCACCGTTGTCGAGGAAGCCCTGCTCGTCGGTGCGTTGAAACGTCTGCCCGCCTTGGACGTAGGTCAGAGTGATGGGGCGGGCGTTGGGCTCGTTCGTCATCAGCATCTGATTGCCGAGCGCCCACTTGTCGTCCATGGTGTAGTAGGCGAGATAGACGCCGACGGTGAGCGTGTTGCCGTCGAAGATCTCCTTGCTCAGGCGGAAGTCGTTGTTGATGTTCTCGAGCTCCTTGTGGATATACCACCAGCCTTGGCTGATCACGTCCTGATCGTCGGGCACGATGCTGCCATCTTTGAATCTAGCGGTCGCCGAACCCACCGGCAGCTCCAGTCCGTCGAGCTCGGCCGGAATCGTATAGAGCTTGTCGTATAGCAGGGCCGGATTGCTGCCCGAGAACAATGCATTCGTGTCGACGTCGCCGGCATTGGCGATGAACTTGTTCTCGATGCGCCAGCCGTTGTCGAAGTCGTAATCGAAGTTCGCGCCGACGAACCACATCTTCGCGCCGCGGCCGTCGGCCAAGTCGGCATTCGTGCCGCCGCCCGGATAACCGTCGAGCCGCACGCGCCGGATCGCGTTGCTGTAGTACGTGCCGGTCAACGGATCGAAACCGGGATAACCGGTGAAGTGATCCGTGCCGTGCTGGATCAACGGAATCGGCGTGATGAACTGATTCTTATCGTCGAGATAGCGCCCATACAAAATGAGCTCGCCGCGGTCGAAGACGCGCTTCAACGTGGCCGTGATCTGTCCGCCTTCATCCGCCTTGAACTCCGGATCGCGCACGCCATCGGAGACGCGATAGAAGCCGCCGATGCTGCCGAACCAGTTCTCGTTGATGGGAAAGCCGACGAAGCTGTCGACGCGCCAGAGATTCTGATCGCCGTAAGTGAGACCGAAGCTGCCGGTCGGCACGTCGCTGCCGGTCTTGAGCAGGAAGTTGGCGGTGGCGCCCATTTGACCGCCCGCGAATACGACGGACGGGCCGCCCTGCAGGATCTCCACCGAACGGACGGTGTCGTCGAGGCGGAAGATGCTCGTCGTTTCGAAGAAGGACATTGACGGCATGCCGTAGAGCGGCGAGCCCATCAAGAGCGTCGTGTAGTAGGGGGCATCGCCGCCGCCCGGAAAGCCTGCGATCTCGATGTTCGCGCCGGTCTGCCCGCCGGTCGTTTCCGGCCATAGGCCGGGAGAGATCTTGAGCAGATCGGCTGTGCTCTTCGGATTGGCGCGCCGGATCTGTTCTTCGTCGGCAGTGACGATGTTGTAGCTGGCTTCGAGCTTCTTGACGCCGCCGATGGCGCTACCGGTGACCACGATCGTGTCGAGAGCGCCGTACGCGTCGTCGCTATCGGCCGATTGTGCTGATTGTTGTGCCCAAACGAGCGGCGGCGTCAGCGCGAGTCCAACCGCGAGGCCGAGTGGTATGCGACGGCCTTGCCGGGTCCGGATCGACGCCTGGTGCAGAGTCCGTGGATTCTTAACCATGTTGTTCCCCCTGCATTCGACATTGGATTGGAACGAATGCGGACGAGGCAGGCTCGTCCTTGGGCGTCGCGTGTGTGCCTTTCCGAGGAGCTGTCCTCAAAGGGCGGTCGACGCAGCGGGGAAAATTTCTGTACGACACCTCAGGTTCCCTGTGTCGTTACGGCCACAAAGGCTGTACACACTGGCACTTGGCCGTTGCCTTTTTGTTCAAGCAACGTCGCGTTTTGCCTGAGCTCGCCGAGCGCAGGCTGTATACGAGCGCGAGTTGCGCACTCACGGCGGCAGCGGGCCACGAGCACGTTTTGGTGGGTGTCCAATTCTTCGCGGACGGTCACCCGACGCATCCGTCGGTCACGACCGGCGCGAATTCGGGACACCCACACAGTCCGGCGGCAATTTCGCAATTTCGGGACACCCATCTGTCTGCCGCAATCGACGTTGGAGTTGAGGACACCCATCCACGGGCGAGGCTTCTCGGACCCAGTTGAGGACACCCATCCACGGGAGAGGTCCTTCGGGGTTTGAAGTGGGTGGTGATGTTGGTGGGTGTCCAGATCTCGGCCTCGCGCCCCTGTTCGAATGTGTTCTGCCAGATGGGTGTCCTCGAATGGACGGGGGTCCAAGAGCGCAGCGTTCACCGGGTGCCGTGCACAACCCTGTAGCGGCGGTCGCTAGGCGGCGTTCTCAAACGGTGCAGCACGAGTGAGCGTTTGCGCGTTCGAGATGACGCGTCGTTGCGCGATAGCCCGCGTGCCTGCGCCTCGGCGCCCTCTGCTGATATGTCGCTTGGGGTGGCATGACGGTTGCAACATGCCCACTGCGCATGACGAACATTCCCGATCTCGCTGCTCTGCAAGGGCTGTGGACCCGTTTGCTGCTCGTCGCGGCGGACGGCGCGCGCGACGTCACGACGTGGGTCGGGTGGCTGCAGGGGCCTGGCTGGTATGCGGATCTGCGCCAGCCGCAAGGCGCGCCGGATTTCAGCGGTGTGCGGCGGCTCGCGGATGTGACGCCGGCGCAGCTTGCTTGGATGGCGCGGCAGGAAGCGTTTGCCGGTGAGCTTTGTCGTGTCGAGGACTACTTCGAGTGGCGGCGAGAGATTGATCTGCAGCCGCGCGCGGCGCATGCCGATCGCGGTCGGCTGGGCTTCGACGGGCAGGTGCTCGTCGAGCGCGGCGTCGAGGTGGATTACTTCGAGCGCTGGCATCGCGATCGGGAATTACATGGCCGAAGCGTTGCGGCTCGCTTGCAGGGTGACGACGGCGCAAACGGTTATCTCATCCGATACGCGGAGTGCTTCATGTACGTGCGCGCGCACCAACGTTCGTTGCCGCCGCACGTGACGCTTTTCGAATGCGTTTGCGGCGCGCCGTCGCACGAGGCAGCGCTGCGACTGCTCGATCTGGAAGTGGCCTTTGGCCGTATCGATGCTCACGGATGGATCATCGAACGCTCGTCGCTGCCCTTCCGTCGCGGACAGCGACTCGGGGTGCAAATGGCGTCTTCGCATGCCCTCAGCGTCGCGGACAGCGATTTCGCACGCGGCACGCGCGAGCGCATCTGGGAGATCGTCGAGCTGAGGGGCTCGCTCGCCGATCTGGTGGGCTTGCCGAGCCTCGAACGTCCAGCATTGAGCGCAACATGAGCGGATTGGCTTCTTTTCGTGAGATTCCCATCGTCGATGTGTCGAGCCTCGTGGCAGGCGATCTGTCTGCTTCCAGCAAGACCGTGCAAGAGCTGCGGCATGCGGCGCAGAACGTGGGTTTCCTCTACGTCACCGGCCACGGCGTGCCGCAGCGTCTGTTCGACGAGTTGCTGCGCGTCACGAAGGCGTTCTTTGCCTTGCCGCTTGAGCGCAAGATGTCTGTCTACATCGGACTCTCGCGCAATCATCGCGGCTACGTACCGGTCGGCGAAGAGGTGTTCTACGGCGGGACGACCGACCTGAAGGAGGCGTTCGATCTCGCGATGGATCTGCCGAATGATCCTGATTATCTCGCCGGCAATCCGCTGCTCGGTCCGAATCAATGGCCCGATCTGCCGGGCTTTGCCGATGCAGTGCGCAAGTATTACGACGCCACGCTCGAGCTCGGGTGCGTGCTGCTGCGCGGCTTTGCGCTCGCGATGGGGGAAGAGGCGCACGCGTTCGATGCCTGGGTGCGCAAGCCCCCGAGCCAGCTGCGGCTCATTCATTACCCGTTCAATCCCAACGCGCGCGATGCGACGGGCATCGGGGCGCACACCGATTATGAATGCTTCACGCTCCTGTATCCGACGGCGCCGGGTCTCGAAGTGCTCAACGGAGCAGGCGAATGGATCGACGTGCCGCCGTTGCCCGGTGCGTATGTGATCAATCTGGGCGATATGATGGAGCTGCTCACCAACGGCGAGTTCGTGGCCACGTCGCATCGTGTCCGCCGCGTGCAGGAAGAGCGATACTCGTTCCCGTTGTTCTTTGCGTTCGACTATCACACGCGCGTCGAACCGCTGCCGCGCTTCGTCAGCGATTCGCGTCCCGCGCGGCCCGCGTTGGTGGCCGGCGAGCATCTCTACGCGCAGACCGTGCAAAGCTTCCGCTATCTCCAAGAGCGTCTTGCCCGAGGCGAAATCGCGCTACCCGAACGGGCGATGCCGCTGTCCTCCTTCGGTCAGGAAGCGCGTCAGCGCGCGCGTCTGCAAGCGGTGTCTTAGCCAACAAATGCTTCGATCCATGGAGCCCTGCACAAGGATGTGCGCATCGATCAGCGCAAGGAGCGCGTGCTGCCAGCGTGGCTCATGAAATCTCCGTGCCGAGAGGGCACTCCCCAGTCGCGCGCGGTGCCTAGCGCGACGCATCCAACCTGAATTGACGCTCGTCGCCGAGTCGAAGCACGCAGGCTGTTCGGCCAAGCTAGCGCAACGCGCGCGGGGCAGGGATTCTCGTTTTGCTATCGGGCTAGGTATTTATTCGTTCGTCCGAAGCGTGTAGAACTCGCGGCGTTGCTCAGCTCAGGGGGTGTACGGTTTCATGAGCTTCCTTGCCGTCAAGCGCACTTCTCTTATCTATTTGCTGCTGTTCATGGCCGCGGGCGTCGGATCCGTTGCCGCAGCGCCGGCCATGCGGCTGGCGAGCCCAAATGGACAGCTCGTCGCGGTCGTCGAGATCGGCGAGGACGGCGCGCCTCGCTACACGATCGAGCGCAACGGCAAGCCGGTGTTGCAGCAGTCCAAGCTCGGGCTGGTGCGCGAGGATGCGGACTTCAGCCGCGGTCTGCAGCTGCTCGGCACCTCGCGGGTCGAGCCTGTCGAAGATCGCTACGAGATGCTCACTTCCAAGCGACGCTGGAGCACGTATCGAGCGAATCGCCAGGTGCTGAGCCTGCAAACGGCGCAGGCGCAGAAGCTCGACATAATTTTTCAAGTCTCCGATGACGGCGTGGCGTTCCGTTATCACTTTCCGGAGACGAGCTCGCAGAGCTACCGCATTCGCGAGGAAGTCACGTCGTTCAATTTCCTGCCCGACACGCGCACTTGGTTGCAGCCGATCGCGGTGGCGAAGACCGGCTTTGCCGAGACGAATCCGTCGTACGAGGAGTTCTATGAGCGCGACGGTACCGTGGGCATTCCTTCGCCGACGGGTGCGGGCTGGGTCTATCCCGCCTTGTTTCGCACGGCAGATACCTGGCTCTTGGTGAGCGAAACGGCGGTCGGCCGCAACTACGCGGCTACGCGCCTGCGCAACGAATGGCGCAGCACCGAGTACCGCGTCGGATTCCCGGATCCGCGCGAGCACTTCCAGGGCGGTCCGGTCAATCCCGAATCCACATTACCGTGGCTGACGCCGTGGCGCTTGATCGTCGTCGGCGACCTCAAGACGATCGTCGAATCGACGCTCGGAACCGATCTCGCCGACAAGCCGGCAGCGGACGCACGCGTGCCGGTGCCCGGTCCGGGCAAGGCCTCGTGGAGCTGGCCGCTGCTCGGCGACGGGCACACGATCTATGAGACGCAGAAGCGTTTCATCGACTATGCGGCCGAGATGGGCTGGCGCTACACGCTGATCGATGCCTTGTGGGATACGCAGATCGGCGACGAGAAAGTGAAGGAGCTCGTCGACTACGCGCGCAGCAAGGGCGTCGCCATCCTCCTCTGGTACAACTCGGCCGGCGATTGGAATACGGCGCCGCAGACGCCGCGCGACAAGCTGCTCACGCGCGAAAGCCGTCAGCGCGAATTCGAGCGCGTGAAGGCGCTCGGCGCGGTCGGCCTCAAGGTGGATTTCTGGCCGGGCGACGGACAGTCGGCGATGGCGTATTACCACGACATGCTCGAAGAGTCGGGACGCGCCGGGCTGCTCATGAACTTCCACGGCTCGACGCTGCCGCGCGGTTGGCATCGCACCTATCCGCATCTGATGACGATGGAAGCCGTGAAGGGACTCGAGTTCGTCACCTTCGATCAGAGGAACGCGGAAGCGGAGCCGACGCATGCGGCGATGCTGCCGTTCACGCGCAATGTCTTCGAGCCGATGGATTTCACGCCGGTCGTGCTCGATCGCATCAACAACATCGAGCGTCGCACGAGCAGCGCATTCGAGCTTGCGCTTGCGGTGTTGTTCACCTCGGGAATTCAGCATTACGCGGAAATTCCCGAGGGTATGGCACGCGCGCCGGAGTACGTGCGGGATTTCCTCAAGGCGGTGCCGAGCGTGTGGGACGACGTGCGCTTCATCGACGGCTTCCCAGGTCAGTACGTCGTGATCGCACGCCGCAGCGGGGAGCGCTGGTACGTCGCGGGCATCAACGGCGAGAAGCAGCCGCGCGAAGTGGAGCTCGATCTGGCTTCGCTCGGTGCGCGCGGCGCCGCGCTCATCACGGACGGCGACGGCGGCAACCTGTCGTTCCGCCGTGAGAGCGTGAAAGCCGGCAAGGCACCGCTCAAGCTGAAGCTGGCGCCGCGCGGCGGATTCGTGCTCACGACGGAATGAGAGTCCTGCGAGGTCAGGATCGGTCGAGCGGCGCGCGCCAAGGAAGCGACCGATCCGCTTCGCGTTCGCTCGGTACGCGCAGCGCCGGCGTACCGAGCGTATCTCTGACATGGGTGCGCGGTTGTGTCGGCGGTTCCTCGATCTTGGCCGGGTTACGCAACGGCGTGGCGATGTCGTAGCGCGTCATCAGGCGTTCGACGCCCCAATGAAAGAGCAGCGTTTCCTTGCCGAGATAGCCGCTGCCGTACAAGGCGAGCCAACGCGGAATCAGGTCGGGCACCTTGAGGAAAGGCAGCCGGCATGCGTGCGCGATCTTGTCCACGACCTTGCCGGCGCCGCGATTCAGATATGCGGCGAGTTTGATCAGCTTGGCCGCATTTACTTTGAGCGCTTTGGCGAGCGTCCAACGGTCGCGCACGTAGGCGCGAAAATCCTGTAGGGAGCGCTCGCTCATGGTGGCTTCGAGACCTTCGAGCGACACCACGACGCCCGCGGCGCGCTTGCGCTGCCCAAACCATTCGCGGGGAATACCGGCTTCCTCGGCTATACGACGGGCGATCGGGCGATCGTACAAGTTGCCGAGCGACCACGGACGCATCTCCTCGCTGTTCGAGATCGCGTGGATCGAGGGATGGCTGTCTACGCCGATGAACGGAATCGGCAGGTGGTAGAAGCCGACACGCAGCCGGTATTCGGTCAAGCTCGCGCCGCTCGCATCGCCGCGGACGATGTCGCGCGTGACTTTGGCGCAGTGCTTGTCCCACAGCTTGTCGCCATGGAATCCGGTGAAGAGTAGACGCCGCCGCGGCGTATTCCCGAAAGACAAGAACTCGTTGGGCCCGCCGCTGTTCTCGATTTCCGGAAAGTCGGGACAGCGGCGGTAATCCAGCCGGCCGAACTCCTTGACGGTCATGCCAAGTCGCAGCGCGAGCGGAGTGCCGCAATCCTCTTCACCCACAGTGCCGCGCGATTCGCGGAATGTGACGACTTCGGTACAGCCGACGCTGCGCGCGATCGCCATGGCAGCCACGGAATCGTAGCCGCGCGAGGCGGTGGCAAGCGGCGCGTAGCGGGCCTTGCGGCGATCATCGGCGGCATTGCGGGTGATGGCGGCGACGGTCGCATCGAGATAGCTGCGGTATTCGGCGTAGCTGTGAAAGTCCGGCGAGCGCGGCTTGGGCTCGCGCACCAAGCTGCCGTCATCGGTCAGATCCAAGTTGCACGCGTAGTAGAGCTCGATGACGCGACCGCTTTGGGTTGGGATGGAGCGCTTGTAGTGCTTGAGCCCGAAGCGGATCGAAGAGAGGTAGTTGTTGTAGAAGACGACGTCGGGGTCGAGGCGCTCACCGGATTGCGCGAGCACGAAGGGCAGCGAGTTCGAGAGATAGATGGCACCGTCCGTTCTCAGGACGCAGAGCCGGTCGAGCGTATGGCTCGGCGCGACGAAACGCCAGCGATCAGCCAGTCGCTTCGCACCGGTGCCGGTCATGAAGGTGATGTCGAAATCGTCGCTTGAAAAATCGCTGGCCCATGCGCCTTCGACGAATCCTTCGGTACGTTTTTCCACGTCGGCGCCATGAACGACGGTGAGCGCACGGGTGCGCCGCTCCCACCGAGCGCACCAGGCAAGCGGCGGCAAGTTCGCAAGCTCGAAGAGCTCGATCGCTACCGATGAAGCCATCGTTCCCCCTATCGGATCGCAGGCAAGCCTGCCAATGGTTCTTTGCGCGGTTCGAACGTGCTGCGACGCGTCGTGCGTCACCGTACGTCGCGGTGCCGTAAGTGCCGAGGTCAAGGAAAGTTCCGCCCGCGAAAATTCAAGGACACCCATCATCCTCCGCCGAACAGTGAACAGAGGACACCCACCGCCAGCGACTTGATGACACCCATCCACAGCAACACCGTTCGAAGGTGTCGAACAGCTTGCGATTACGGGCCTCGCTGAGCCGGGGGTGCGCGATCATGGGCCGGAGGGCAGATGGGTGTCCCCGATCGGGGGATCGACGCCTCCGGGCGTTGCATGACTTGATGGGTGTCCAGAATTTGTTGAGGGTCCATTTCTCGCCAAACGTCGAGGTATTCGACAACCATCGTTGTGGCGGTCGGGCGATGCTCGGTGCATGACCTATGCCCGCAAGACGCTCATATCGCTACAAGAAACCCCCTACTACCACGTCATGGCTCGCTGCGTCCGTCGCGCTTGGCTGTGGGGCTTCGATGAGTACGCAGGACGCGATTACTCGCATCGGAAGACCTGGGTGCTCGAGCGGCTTGCGCATCTCACAGCGACATTCGCAATCGATGTGTGCGCCTACGCCGTCATGAGCGATCACTACCACCTCGTGTTGCGGGTGGATGCATCGCGCGCCCACAATTGGTCATTTGAGGAGGTCGTGGCGCGCTGGGGCGAGTTGTTCACGTTGCCGCCGGTGGTGGATGCCTGGAAGAGTGGCGGTGCGACCGATTCGCAGCGCAGGATGGCCGAGCAGCTGATCGAATGCTGGAGGCAACGGCTCTATGACGTGAGTTGGTTCATGCGCTGCCTCAATGAATACTTGGCTCGTCGCGCGAATACAGAAGATGGCTGCACCGGGCGCTTCTGGGAGGGACGCTTCAAGTCGCAGGCTTTGCTCGACGAAGCGGGTTTGCTCACTGCAATGGTGTACGTCGACCTCAATCCGATCCGGGCAGGCATCGCACGATCCCCTGAAGAGTCGACGTTCACATCCATATACGAGCGCATCCGTGCGCTCAAGGACTTGCGCCAGCGAGCAAGGTCTGCTCGCACACGAGTCCCGCTCTTGGCATTCAAAGAAGAGGCCGCAAAGAATGCGCCCGCACTGCCGATGTCGCTCGTCGACTATCTCGCACTGATCGATTGGACGGGTCGGGCACGGCGCGACGACAAACCGGGCGCCATCGCCGCGTCGCTGCCTTCCATCCTCGTGCGGCTGAACATCGACGCGCAGGCATGGCAGGAAGCAATGCGTCCGCGCGGAAATGTATTCGGCCGCGCGCTGGGGCGCCTCGAACGCCTTCGGTCGCATGCGCGTGCGCTCGGACAGCGCTGGATCAAGGGCGTCCAGCACGCCGAGCGGATGTACGGTATCGCGTGAGCGCCTTGTCTTCCTTGCGGCGCCGAACGCGCGATCTCAGTTTCGTTTCGCGAGCTGCTGCACGATCTCCAGCGACTTCGCGACGTTTTCGAACGGCGAAACGCCGCCGACGGTGGCTGCAACCTTGCCGTCGGGCGTTACGATGAACGTCGTGCGCTCGGCAAACCCGTGGTCGATCTCGGCACCGCGCATGTCTTTCGCGCCTGGCCTGGGGGCGGCCACTTTCACGTCGTATGCGCGAGCGATACGACCGTCGGCATCCGAGGCGACGGCGATTTTGCCTGCGCAGTATTCCGGGTCCGCGGAAAACTCCTTGAGCCGGTCGATGCTGTCGAGCGAGACCCCAACAATCGATGCGCCTGCGGCCGTGAACTTGTCATAGTTCTCCGCGAACGTATGCGCCTGGAGGCTACAGCCACTCGTGTAGGCCGACGGATAGAAATACACGACCACGGGGCCACGGCTGAGTGCTTCTTTCAAGGAAAACTCCAAGACCTGGCCGTCGAGCGCGGCGGGCGCTTTGAAGTCTGGCGCGGGATCGCCTTCATTGAGCGCAGCCAAGGCCGGCAGCGCGAGGGTCGACAGAAGCAGGGTGATCGAGCGTCTCATGAAAACTCCCCCGTGATTGAAAAACATGCGTTCCAGCGCCGATGGGTGCCCGGAACGTGACCGATGGTGCCACTTCAAGACCGGTCCGGCTGCAAAAACATTACCGCGATGGCCTATGTGGCGCTCGCATGCGGCCGACGGTTGTGTAGGACATCCAGAAATCGAATAGAAGTCGAAATTCTGGGACACCTACCGACAGACGATGTTCGCTGCGCCTAGGTGAGCTCGGCTATTGCCTGGTCTGTCGCGCAGTCGATGGATGTCCTAGATTGGGTCTCGGGTAGGTGGGTGTCCCGGATTGGCCCGAACGGACCGATGGGTGTCCCAAGTTAGTTTGCCGGCCTTCTCTCCCTTTCCTGGGGGCATGTGCGCGGGCGTGAGCCAACTTCCGGGTTGGCTCCTCTATGTAATTAGAGGAGTTGACCATGGAAACCAAGAACACAACCTCGAAGAGTCCCAGAGCTCAGGCGCGTCGCTCGGCGGGGGGTTCGAAGCGTCGGTTGAGTCGGATCACGCGGGGGCTCGCGCGCGCTGTCGTTAAGGTGGCGGAGCGTATTTCGCCGGCTTGGGCGGCTTGGCTGCTTTACCAAGTCGCGCGTCATCCCCCAAGCCGCCGGGTGGGGCCAGGGGCCTACGCCGTTCTCAAGACGGCCCGACGCAGCACGCTGCGATTCAACAAACACAACGTGCAGATCTATATCTGGGGTGAGGTCGGTCCGACCGTGCTGTGCGTGCATGGCTGGGGCGGTGTGGCCGCGCAGATGACGCCATTCGTTCAGCCGCTCGTCGACGCCGGTTACCGCGTCGTTGCGTTCGATGCGCCCGGACACGGTGCCACCGGCAACAAAGTCAGCGACCCGATCGAGTTCTCGCGTGCGATCAGCGCTGTGGTTCAGACGATCGGTCCGGTCGATACCGTGATCGCTCACTCTCTTGGAGCAGCGGCAACGTTGCTCGCCACTCGCGACGGCATCGTTCGTCCCTCGCGGCTCGTGCTGTTGTGCGGATACGCGCGCCTCGATCTCGTACTCGAGCAGATGGGATGGATGTTCCACGCGAGCGCGCCGGTTCTCGAACGCACTTGGGACAAGCTCTGCGGGCACTATGGCACGCGCGCGGACGCTGACGAGTTGTCGCCGCTTGTCGCCTTGCGCGCGCTCGATTGTCCTACCTTCATCGTGCACGATCACGACGACACGATCGTGCCGATCGTGCATTCGGAGCAGCTCATGGCAGCGGCGAAAAACGGGCTCTTCGTGCGTACCCGCGGGTGGGGACACCACTCGATTTTGAACGCCCAAGTGGCTCAGTGGTGCACGAAATTCATGCTCGATCAGCGCGCGGCGCTTCATCACGAATCTCCGGCGCGCAGCCAGGCGTTGCTCTCGCAGGTGCGCATGCGAGCGTAACGCGCTCAGTTTGCTCCGCCGAGGCGGCGATACTGCTCGGCTTGCTCGGGACGATTCGTCTCGGCGTATAGCCGCGCGAGCGCTCGGGCGTCGTTCTTCGTGACCGCGCCGTCGGGACCGAACGCTTTCAGATGCACGGCATGCGCCTTGAGTAGCATTGCTTCGGCTTCGTCGTACGCCTTGCGTTTGAGCAGTAGCAAACCGATCTCGTAGCGCGGGTTCGCCATGTTGGGATGATCCTCGGGCAGCGTGGCCGTCTGGATCGCAAGCGCCTGCCGGAACAGCGCCTCCGCTTGTGCATCTTGCTGCTGAGATAAGCGGAGCAAGCCGTACACGTACAGCGATTCGGCGACGTCGGGATGCTGCTCGCCATAGGCGCGCTTCATCATCGGTATCGCCGCCTCGAAAGTTTGCGCCGCTTCTTCGATCATGCCCGCACGCCGCTGAACGATGCCGATGTTGACCATCGTGCGGGCGACGTTCGCGTTGTCCTCGCCGAGGCGCTCGCGTCGGATGGCAAGCGCCTCCCCCGCGAGCCGCAACGAGTCCTCAAAGCGATTGAGCTGCAACATGACGCCCCCCAGATTTTCCACGTAGGTCGCAACGTGCGGGTGAGTGGGGCCGAGATGCTGCCTGAGAATCGGCAGGACGCTCGTCAAGAGCGGTTCGGCGCGCGCGTAATCGCGCTGGACCGCATAGTGGGTTGCGAGATTCGCGGCGGCCAAGGCGGTGCGCAGATCGTCCTGGCCGAACGCCGCGAGATTGATCTCATAGGCGCGCGTGAACAGCTCTTCGGCGCGGGCGTATTCGCCAAGCCCGTTGGCGAGCGTCGTGGCCAGGCTTTGCAGCGACAGCGCAACCTTGTTCGGATCGCGCTCGAGTGAGCGCTCGCGGATCGCAAGGCTGCTCTCGGCCGCGCTGGCAGCCTCTGCATACTTGCCTGCGTCGTAGAGAACTTCGGCGAGTTGGAAGTAGCTGTCGCCGACGAGCTCGTGCGTTTCGCCCAAGAGTTGCTGCCGCATCGCGAGCGCTTGGCGCGCGTACTCTTCCGCTTTGTCGCGCCGCGTGCGCTGCATGTACAGCTGCGCAAGGCTTGCCAGGCTGTCCGCGACATCGAGGTGTTCCTTTCCCAGGTGCTGCAGGCGCGTCTCGAGCGCGGCAAGGAGCAGCGGCTCGCCCTCGTCGAGCTGTCCCAACGCGAGATAGGTCATGCCGATCGTACGGCGCACGTCGGCGGCGAGCAGAGGCTGCGCTTGAAAGGTGGTGTCGATGCGTCGCACCGCTTCTGCCAACGTTTCGCGCACGCTGATGTCGCGGCCGGTCTGCCACGGATCGGCGGCGGCAAATGTTTCCTGCATGAATGCATTGATCGCCTCCGCCCGTTCCGCCTGCGCCGTGGCACGATCGCGCTCGGCCGCAACACGCCGTGCTTGCGCGAACGTGACTGCAACGAAAGCGACGCCGAGCGCGACAATGATCGTCGCGAACGCCGTGCCGAGACGATGACGGCGCACGAACTTGCCTACGCGATACGATGTGCTCGGCGGACGGGCGACGATCGGCTCGTGATTCAAGTACCGGTCGATGTCGAGCGATAGCTCGTGCGGTGAGGCATAGCGGCGTTCGCGCTGTTTCTCCAACGCCTTCATGACGATCCAGTCGAGATCGCCGCGCAGCTGCCGGCGCAGGAGCGGCGCGTCGACGCTGCGCGCCTGTGCGATCGTCGACAGCCGTTCGCCGAGGCGAGAGACTCGCACGCTCGGTCGCGGCGGCTCGTGATCGCGAATCGCTTGGCGCACCTCGAGGATCGAACGACCATGCTCGGCTTCGAACGGCAGCACGCCGATCAGCAGCTCGTACAACAGCACGCCGAGCGAGTAGACGTCGCTGCGAGTATCGACGTCGATGACGCCGAGGCTCATCTGCTCGGGGCTCGCGTAAGCGGGTGTTCCGAGCATCGTGCCGATCTCGGTAAGTGAGTTGTCCTTGATGTCGCTCTCGACTGTCTTGGCGAGACCGAAGTCGATGACTTTCGGCAGCGGTTTGCCGTCGCGGATCGTCACCAGCACGTTCGACGGCTTGAGATCGCGATGGATGACGCCTTTCTGGTGCGCGTGCTGGACGGCGGCGCACACTTGCTTGAAGAGCTCCAGGCGCTCGCGCACGCTGAGCCTCGCACGGTCGCAGTAGGTCGTGATGCGTACGCCGTCGACGTACTCCATCACGAAGTACGGTCGACCGTTGTCGCTGATGCCGGCGTCGAGCATCTGCGCGATGCAGGGGTGTTGCATCAGCGCAAGGAGCTGTCGTTCAGCTTGGAAGCGCGCGACGATCTGGCGGGTGTCCATCCCGGTCTTGAGCAGCTTGAGCGCGACGGTGCGCTTGACCGGCTCGCTTTGCTGCGCTTCCCATACCTCGCCCATGCCGCCTTCGCCGATCAGACGGACGAGGCGATAGCCGCCCATGACCTGGTCGGGTTTCGCCAGCGTGGGGTGTGCGCTCGGCAGGCTTTCCGAGCGCGTGGCGGATTGGCTCGTTAGGTAACCGACTGCCTCCAAGCACGCCTCGCAGACCGAGATGTGCGACTCGACCAGGGATTTGACTGTGGGAGGCAGATCGCCGGCCGCGAACGCGGCAAGCTCGTCGGGGGCGGGACAGTCGTTGCGCATGATTATGTGTTGTACTTGGCTGAGACGCGCAGGCCTGCATGATAGCCTGTCGACATGTCCGTTAACGAAGCAATCGAACGAGCGTATCGAGCGGGACGGCACGCGTTTCCGCTGATCGATCTGCCCTTGGCGATTTTCGCCGAGTTTGCAGAGGCGCGTGCCGAGCACGCGACGATCTGGGGCGGGGACGAGCAGCGTGCGGCGGATTTATATCTGGCGGCGGCCTGCTTGGCGCAGATTCCCGCGGCGATTGCCGAGTTCTTGGAGCGTTTTGGCGCTCGCATTCCGCAGTACATCGCGCGGGTCGCGCGCGATCGAGAAACCGTTTCCGAGGTTCGTCAGATCATTGCCACGCGCTGTCTCGTTGCCGAGCCGGATCGGCCGGCCGCGTTGAGTAGCTATAGCGGCGCCGGTTCGCTCGAGGGCTGGGTGCGCGCGACGGCCGTGCGCGAGGCGCTGGCGCTCAGCAAGCGTGCCGAGCAGCACCATGACGGGTACGAAGCGGCGCTCGAAGCGCAAATGGCCTGGGCCGATCACGAGATCTCGATGATCAAGAAGGTCTACAGCGCGCCGGTGAGCGCGGCATTCGCGACGGCGTGTAGACAGCTGCCGTCAGATCAGCGAGCGCTGCTGCGGCTGCATTTCGCGCAGGGTGTTACGACAGCACAGTTGGCGACGATGTACGGGGTGTCGCGCGCGACCTTGGTGCGGCGGTTGACCGAAGCGCGCGAGGCGCTGGTGGCGCTCGTGAAAAATAACTTGCGATCCTCGATGGGGATCGAAGAGCGCGACTTCCTGAGCGTGATGAAGCTCGTGAACAGCCAGCTCGATCTACGGCTTTCGCTCGTGTTGCAGGACCAAGGTCGCGGCGGGGGCGCGCAGAGCGATCACGGCGCGGGCTGAGCGATCCTCCAACGAAATCCTGAGCCACTCGGCGGGCTCGCTCCTCTTAGCGGATGAGGTTCCGCTGCGAGGAGAAAAGGGATGAGCGCCGCTTCGACGACCCATGTGACCGCCACCGGCTGTAGGTGGCTGAGAGGGACCCAGCGCATGCTGGTGGCCGTGGCCGCATCGTTGACGCTGTCCGTTTGGCCGGAAGCTGATGACCGCGCGCGCCATGCGGTGGCCGCCGGTACAACCGATGTCGATGATCTTGACGCTGTGTTCGACGAGCCGGCCTGACTGCGCGGGAAGTTCGGGACACCCATCAACCCCAAGGATCGACCCCGGGGCCAACCACCCCTTGCTGACCGCGACGACCGACGAAACACCTAGGCCGCAGTCCGGGGCCTAAGTTTGGGACACCCATCGACTGCTGCGACGCTCGCCATCGTCACCAACAGATTGAGGACACCCATCAACCACGTCGGTCGCGTCTGTTGGAACACCCATCGCTCTCGGGGGACCGCTCTTTCGGGACACCCACCAAGTCGCGGAGAACGGTTCGGAAGTCACAGGAAACGAGGTCACCCATCAATTGAATCGATTCGCGCGGATAGCCTCGTTCCAACAGACGCTTGCGACTGCCGCAGGCTCGGCAAGGGCGGGGCGATGGTCTAAACTTCCGGCCTCCTGCGCGGCCGTAGCTCAGTTGGATAGAGTACCTGGCTTCGAACCAGGTGGTCGGGGGTTCGAATCCCTCCGGCCGCGCCAGTCCCAGGCGGTGCTTCCTGCCACATCCCCCAAGAGAGCGACTCTGCGTACGATCGCTGCCGCCACTTTGGCGCCGTTCCCTTGACCGCGACCTACTCCGCCGTGGATCGAGACATCCCCGTCACACTGGGACATCCACCAAACGCTTGCTGCGAGCGCTGCCGGGGCAGTCGAACATGTCCGAGCGCAGTGGGTGTCCTGAACCGTGGTTTCGCCTGGAAGTGGGTGTCCTCAATCTGTTGGTGACGATTGCGAGCACCGCACGGTCGATGGGTGTCCCGAACTTAGGCCCCGGACTGCGGCCTAGGTGCCTCGTCGGTCGTCGCGGTCGGCGAGGGTGGTTCGCCCCGGGTTCGACCCTTGGGGTTGATGGGTGTCCTGCACTTTCGGTGTCCTGCACTTTCCGGTTACCGCGACGCCGCTTGGGGCGCTCAGGGGAGACGGACGTCTCCTCGGGGGCGCGCTCGTGCTGGTCGCTCCAACAGCGGCGGTGCTGCAGCAGGGCATACGTAAGCTCGCTCGTCTCCGTCTTGTTCGCGAGCTGATGGCACATGGACAGCCATCGATCGCTGGGGGCGCTCCACAAGAAATCGTGCTTGCGGGCGATCGGGCGCGTGGAATCGGCGGGACGCGGAGCAGGGGGTGCACTGGGCCGCTCCTTCGTGCGAGGGAGGGGCCAATCCTTTCTGCGCGATCGTTTCGGCACTGTATCTCGATGCGTTCGGCGTCATCGAACGCTCGATTCGCGCGAGGGGCGCTCCGCACGCGCTATTCGTGCGGCAGGCGTTCTAACGCCCACGAATCGCTCGTCGATGAACTTTCAACGGCAACGAGACAACCTAGGGTGTGCGCTGATCTCGACGCAAAGTGTCGTCGATGAAGTGTCGGATAACGATACCGCGGGGTCCGAATTACGAGACGCTCTCGATGCGACGTGTGCGGTGCGATCGAGTTTGTCGCTCCGTTGCGCGCAGCGCCGCGCAGCGAATGCTCACGGCGAGCGTTCCAAGCACGTATCGGGCTGCGTCGTGCGCGCGATCTTGTCGGCTGTGGCGCGTACCGTCTGCTCCAACGGCGTGCCGATCGCGCCGTCCAGCGCGCGTTGCGCGTATGCGCGCGCTTCCGTCACGCAGCCGCGCGCGAGGAGCACTTCGGCGAGGTTGTGATTGGCGACGACATGCCCCGGATCGAGCGCCAGCGCGGTTCGATAGCCTCGTTCCGCGGTGGCTCGATCGCCTTGCGCATAGGCGACATTGGCGATGCCGAGTGCCGGCCACGGCGAGGCGGGCCAATGCTCGTGCGCTCGTGTATAGGCGCGCGCGGCGGCCTGTAGCCGACCGGTCGCCTCCAACTCCGCCGCCGCTTTGAGGTATTTGTCGAGAACCGGATTGCTGGGCAGCTCGTCCGGCTCGAGCACGACCATGGCCCAGCGATCGGCCAGATCCCAGGTGCGCATGAAGCCCCGCAGACTCATCACGAGCCGCTCGACCGTACCTGAGCGCAAGGTTACGGTACGCTCATCGAGGTCATAGCCGATGACCACGGCGAAATGCCAAGTCGGCGCGATCTTGAGCGCGACATTCTGCATCACGAGCACCGGCCGGCCTGCCGCAAGCTCTTCGAGGAGCGCGCGGGGAGAGGGATCGAGCGGATAGGCCAAGCGATCGCGCGCACGCGTCGCAGCGACGAGCTCGAGCGCGAGCGAGCCTTTACGGCCGGGTAGGAATACCTCCGGCGTCAGCTCCTCGGGAGTGGCATCGACCTTGGCAACCTGCAGGACGGTCGCGAGTGCAGCCGGTCCGCATTGATAGGCTTGTTGCGGATAGAAAGGTGTCGAGCTGAGCTCGACCCGGCGCGGCAGATGGGCCGTCGCTGGCGAGTCGAGCTCGGGGGGAATCGTCGCGCACCCGCTCATCAGCGTGAGCGCGACGATCACGATCCCGTAAAGCGCCGTCCGCAGGCCGATCATCGCGTCTGCATCGCAAGCAATGCGCGGGCGGATCGTGCGCCTGGATCGCGTGTGTGAGCGATCCTTACGGGAACTTCTTGAAGATGTCGATGACGCCGACCGCTTCCAGAATCAACAGCACGACGAACACGATGCCGATCACTTCGAGCACGCCGCCTGCAGGGGCCGACTCGATCTCCTGCGCAAGCCGCTCGAGCTCTGCATTCGTCAACGCAGCCAAGCGCGCTTCCACAGCCGCCTCGTCGACGCCGAGCGCGCGCATCTGATCGCGCACCTGCTCGCGCGCGAGCACGGAGTTGATCTTCGCGAGGTTCGCTTCCCGCTGTGCCGCATCCAGTCCGGCGAGCGTGCCGATGATCTCGGCCTGCACCACGGCCGGGGAGGCGAGGCCCAGGAGAGAGACGATCAGAACGTAAACAACCGACCTCTGCAGAAACTGCTTCATGTGCTTTCCTCTTGTTGGCTGTCGTTCGCCTCCGAACGGCTCAGCGCTGCCGGAGGTGGGCCGGTATTGTAAAGGGGTGCATCGCCGCCGCCCACTTTGGGAGCAAGAGGCTGTGACGGAGCGCTCGGGCGGACCGAGACGGCTGTCGCCGATCGTACACAGTCCGGCAGGAACGCGAGCGCGTCAGCTGCGGCGCAGCCACTCTGGATCGGGCAGCTCGTGGAACGCATGCCGCAGGCTCTCGCTCCAGCGGCTGCGGATCATGCGGAAATAGGCGTGATCTTCGGTGATGTTGACGTGGCTGTGGACACGCAGCGCGTCGCGCTGAATGCAGATGAGATCGAGCGGCAGCCCGACCGAGAGATTCGAGCGAATGGTCGAGTCCATCGAGATCAATGCGCACTTTGCGCCCTGAGCGAGACTCGAGCTGCGCGTGACGACCCGGTCGAGGATCGGCTTGCCGTACTTCGACTCGCCGATCTGGAAGTAGGGCGTATCGCGCGTCGCTTCGATGAAGTTGCCCGGTGCATAGATGCAGAACAGGCGCGGCGCCTCTTTGCCGATCTGTCCGCCGAAGATGAACGAGGCGTTGAACTCGATGCCGTGCAGGCGCAGCGCCTCGGCATCGCGCCGATGCACTTCGCGCAGCGCATCGCCGACTTCGCGTGCGGCTTCGAACATGTTGGGCGCGGTGCGCAGGCTCGTCGGCGCCGTCTCGATGCGCTCGCGCAAGATGCTGACGAGCGATTGCGAGATCGCGAGATTGCCCGTGCTCAACATCACCATCACACGGTCGCCCTCCCATTCGAATACGGTGGCTTTACGGAAGGTGCTGATCTGATCGACACCGGCGTTGGTGCGCGAATCGGCGAGAAACACCAAGCCCGCATCGAGGAGCATGCCGACGCAGTAAGTCATGTCAAAGATCGATCGGTTGTGCGAGCGAGCATCGCCCGAAAAGGTTGCCAAGGTTCATCGCCGGCATTCTCGTTGGCCTGCGTTATCGTGGTGCGATGAGGCGCATCTTAGAGGCCGCGCCGGCGGATTCCCAGCGCGCATACCCTGATTTGGAACGGTACGCGTTACTGTTGCTGTTGTTGCTGGGCGGACGTGGCCACGATGACGCTCACCTGCATGTGCTCGTCGCCCCCGCCGCGCCGCACGCCACGAATCGGACAGGCGTCCATGTAATCGCGGCCCACCGCAAGTCGGCAGTAGCGGCCGTAGGCGCTCGTACGATGAGTGACGTCGATCGAACGCCACGCGTGCTCGGATTCGAGCCAGACGTCGACCCATGCGTGGCTCGCAACATGCCCCTGGTCCCCCGTGTAGAAATACCCGCTCACGTATCGCGCCGGAATGCCGGCACTGCGGCAGCAGGAGATAAAGATGTGCGCATGATCCTGGCAGACCCCTTTGCCGCGCTTGAACGATTCGATCGCGGACTCGTGAACCTCGGTGGCGCCTGGCACGTACTCGACCGCGTCGCACACGGCCTCGGCAAGCCGCAGCAATTGCTCATAACGATCGCCGGATCCACCCAAGCACCGCGCGGTGAAACGTCGAATCGTGTCATCCGGTCGCGTCAGCGGCGTCTCGGCGAGATACGTGAGCGGCGAGAGCTGACCCTCGTCGGGCAGGCTGCGCTCGTCGTCGAGCGTCTCGATGACGCCGTTGACGACGATGCGAATTTCGCGATGCGGCTCATCGAGCGTCAGCAGGTGCACGACGTTGCCGTGCGCGTCGATCTGCGAGTTGTGGCGCCCCGGCGCGGAGATCGTCCACTGCAGCTCGCGCTGGACCGGATCGCGGCGCGGCGTCAGACGCAGGTTCTGGACGCTGCGCTTGACCGGCTCGCCGTAGCTGTAGAGCGTTTCGTGGCGAATGTGCAGGTGCATGGCATGCCTCAGTCGGTAGCGGAGACGAGGAAATCGCGCGCGACACGCTCGCCGAGGTCGCGCACGCGTTGCAGGAAGCCGACGAGATATTCGTGCAGACCGATCTTGAACACATCGTCGATCTGTCCGAAGCGCAGCGAGGCGTGCAGCTCGCCGGCCCGGCGTTCGGTTTCGGCCGAGTGCGCATTTCGGACCGCGACGAGGTGCGCATAGACCTCCGAGATGGACCGATGCAGCGAGCGCGGCATGTCCTCGCGCAGGATCAGGAGCTCGGCGACGCGTCGCGGCGTGATGAGATCGCGGTAGACGCGCCGGTAGATCTCGAAAGCCGAGACGGAGTGCAAGAGCGCGCTCCACTGGTAGTAGTCGGCAGCGCCGCCTGCGTGCTCGCCCTGCGGCAGCAGCAGGTGATATTTCACGTCGAGGATGCGCGCCGTGCTGTCGGCGCGCTCGAGATACGTGCCGAGCCACGCGAAGTGCCAGGCTTCGTCGCACAGCATCGTGCCTTGAATCACGCCGCGCGTGAGATGCGAGCGGTGCTTGACCCACTCGAAGAAATTGCCGATTTCGGCCTCGCTCGTCGGGCGCAGGCTCGCAACGCGCATCTCCAGCCACGTCGCGTTGACCGTCTCCCAGATCTCGGAGGTGAGCGTGCCGCGTACCGCTCGTGCGTTCTCGCGCGCTGCGCGCAGACATGCATAGATGCTGAGCGGGTTGTCGCGATCGAATGCCATGAAGGCGATCGCATTGTGTGCCGTGACGGCGCCGTAGCGAGCGCGATACGCATCGAGCAGGCCGATGATGGTGAGCGTCGCGGCCCAGCCTTGTTCGATGGTCTCTGGATCCTGCGGCAGCAGCGAGTTGCGATAGTTCACCTCGAGCATGCGCGCGAGGTTTTCGGCGCGTTCGGTGTAGCGCGCCATCCAGTAGAGGTGATCGGCGGTTCGGCTCAGCATGCGCTCACCGCTCCAAGACCCAGGTGTCCTTGGTGCCGCCGCCTTGCGACGAGTTCACCACGAGCGAGCCTTCGCGCAGCGCCACGCGCGTCAGGCCGCCCGGCACGAGCGTCACTTCGCGTCCCGACAGCACGAACGGCCGCAGATCGATATGACGAGGCGCGATGCCGGACTCGACGCATGTCGGACAAGTGGACAGGGCAAGCGTCGGTTGGGCGATGTAGCGCTCCGGTGCGCTCATGATGCGTGCGCGAAATTGCGCGAGCTGTTCCTTGCTGGCCTTGGGGCCGATCAGCATGCCGTAGCCGCCGGCGCCATGGACTTCCTTGACGACGAGCTCGTCGAGATGATCGAGCACGTAGGCGAGGTCTTCCCGATTGCGCAGCACGTATGTCGGCACATTGGAGAGGAGCGGTTCTTCGCCCAAGTAGAAGCGAATCATCTCGGGCACATACGGATAGATCGACTTGTCGTCTGCCACGCCCGTGCCGATCGCATTGGCGATGGTGACCTTGCCGGCGCGTTGCGCAGCGAGGAGGCCTGGAACGCCGAGCATCGATTCGGGCCGGAACGCCAACGGATCGAGGAAGTCGTCGTCGATGCGGCGATAGATCACGTCCACGCGTTGCGGGCCGCGCGTCGTGCGCATGTAGACGAATTCTTGATCGACGAAGAGATCCTGTCCTTCGACGAGCTCGATACCCATCTGCTGTGCCAGAAAGGCATGCTCGAAATACGCGCTGTTGTACGAGCCAGGCGTCAACAGCACGACGGTCGGATCGTTGACGCCGGCGGGCGCGACGCTGCGCAGGTTTTCGAGGAGCAGGTCGGGATAGTGCTCGACCGGTGCGATGGAGTGCAGCGCGAACAGCTCCGGGAACAAGCGCATCATCATGCGGCGGTCTTCGAGCATGTACGACACGCCGGAGGGCACGCGCAGGTTGTCTTCGAGGACATAGAACTCGCCGCGTCCGGCGCGCACGACGTCGATGCCCGCTACGTGCGCGTAGATATCGCCAGGCATATCGATGCCTTGCATCTCGGGGCGATATTGGCTGTTGCACAGCACTTGCTCGGGCGGGGTGCGCCCTGCCTTCAAGATCTCCTGACCGTGGTAGATGTCCGCGATGAATGCGTTGAGCGCGCGCACGCGCTGCTTGAGACCGGCGGCAAGCCGCTCCCATTCATCGCGCGGAAAGATGCGCGGGATGATGTCGAACGGAATCAACCGTTCGGTGCCTGCTTCTTCTCCGTAAACGGCAAAGGTGATGCCGAGTCGATGGAAAAATGCGTCGGCTTCTGCACGCTTCAGTGCCAGCCGATCGGCGGGTGTCTTCGCGAGCCAAGACGCAAGCGTACGGTAGTGCTCGCGCACCTCCCCGTCGGCGGTATGCATTTCGTCGAAGGCATTGTTCTGCATTCGCACCTCGCGTCGCGAGGGATACAGCGAAAAACGTGCCAGGACGGTGCAACGGACCAACGACGGTGCAAATGGCTAATGAACAAGGGCCTGCGGCAGTGCAAGGGCCGTGCAGGGAGTTGTTTGGCGGCGCCGCGTGCGCCAGCGTAGTGCACTGTCAACCAAGCGCGCGCTGTTCCGGCGCAGGCGTCAACCGAGGAGGTCGAGCTGTCTGCTGTCGCCGATGACGCGCTCGAAGGACAGGCCGAGCACCGAGAGAACCGGCTCGGCGACCGGCTTGATCTGCTTCTGGACGTAGTGCTCGCGGTCGATGGGGTGCCGCACGTTGTCCAGCGGCTCGGGGCCGGCGGTGGTCATCACGTACGCAACGAGCCGGCCTGTGCCCTGCGTCGATTTGCGCGCAGCGGCGACATGCGGCGGGGTGGTTGCCGTGTAGTCGTCGGCATCCTTGCGCAGGTTCTTGCGATAGACGAGGGCATCGTCGAGTTGTCCGTTGCGTACGCGGCGCACGAGGTCGGCTAGATAGGTATCGACGGGCTGGTCGGTGAAGAGCCGCAAGTAGAGCTCGCGTTGCGCTTGTTTGGCGAGCTCGGTCCAGTCGCGGCGCACGACCTCCATGCCGACGAATTGCACTTCGTTCGAACCGTACAAGAGCCCTGCGTAGCGTTTGCTCGCACCGCGCGTGCTGTGGCGGGCGTGCGGCAGAAAGAGCTTGAGATAGAGCTTCTCGAATTCGAGCTCGAGCTTGCTCGTGACGCTCCAACGAGCGGCAATGTAATCCGCCAGCTTGCGATTGAGAGTCGCGGCGAGCTCGCGGCCGCGTGCGAGTGCGGCATCGGCATCGTCTATCCCAGCTTGCACGAAGAGGCTGTCGGTATCGCCGTAGAGCACGACGAAGCCCGCACGTTCGAACCATTCCTTCGACCACAAGAGCAGCTCGCGTCCCGTCCCGGTGATCGAGTTCGCGAGCGCCGGATTGTAGAAGCGGCAAGCCGGCGTGCCGAGCACGCCATAAAACGAATTCATGAGGATCTTGATGGCGTTCGCGGCTACATCGTCGCCGTTCGCTTTCGCCGCTTCGCGTTGCGGGAAGAGCCGGTCGAGCAGGCGCGGCAGGATCGCCGGCGCGCGACGAAAGGCGCCGCCCGGCGTGTGGATCAGATCCTCATCGTCGCTCGGTGCGGCGACGTACGACAGCGGATCGATATTGAACGTCCGAATGATGCTGGGATACAGACTCTTGAAATCGAATACCCAGACATTGCCGTGCAGGCCCGGGATCGGCTCGAGCACGTAGCCGCCGTGCTGGGCGGCGTGCACGCGCGCGTCGTCGCCGCGTACGCTGGGGGCGACGCGCCGCAGCCGTTCGAGCTCGCTCAAGTACAGAAAGTCGAACGAGGCGATGCTCGCTGCCACGCGATCGGGTGTCATGCCGGTGAGGCGGCTGCGCGCAAAGGCGAGCGGAATCAGATTCAAGCGCTCGACGATTTGATAGGCGAGACGGGCATCGGTGCGTGCGTAAAGTGCGAAGGCATCGAGGTCGTGCCGGTAATTGTGGAGGATCTCCGAGCTGCGCTCGCGCACCTTGCCGACGACCGCCTTGCCTTCGCCGAGCACTTCGCGCGCGACGGCATCGAGCGAATAGTCGTCCATGCGCACGAACGCGCCGAGTAAGAGGTCGATACCGTCGAGCACGAGCCGGCCCGGAATGCTCGCTTGGCCGCTGCCGAAGTAGCCTTCCGCCTTGCGTAGCCGCAGCGCGCCCGGCTCGCGACCGAGCGTCAAAGGATGGTCGAGGCGCGCGGCAATCTTCTGCAAGACCGCAAGATCGAAATCGATGGTGTTCCAGCCGGTGAGCACGTCCGGGTCGAACGCACGCACCCGTTCGCAGAACGCATCGAGCGCTGCCGCTTCGCCGGCGCAGGCGGTCGCGTGCGGCGGCATCGGCCGGCCGGGCGGATCTGCGATCAGCACCTCGTCGATGCCAGGCGCATAAAGCGAGATCGCAAGGAGCCGCTCGGCTTGCGGGTCGGTTTCGATGTCGAAGGCGAGCACGCGCGGCTCGATGGCGACGTCGGCTGGTGTGAGCGTCGGGTTGTCGAAGATGAGATCGACCCCGGCGGCCGCGGCGGGCTCGCCGACGACTTCGCAGCCACCCTTGATGCCGCGCTCGATCAAATAGCGCAGCGCAAAGCGCACATCCGCTTCGAACGTCTCGACGCCGGCCGCGTGAAGCCGCTCGCGCAGGGGCGGGACGTCTTGCGGCGTTTGGACCTCGATCCGACAGACGGGCTCGTCGGCAAAGGTTTGCTTGTCGCTCGGCTGCGGCGGCGGTACCCGCAGGCGTGCGGCGCGCGCCGCATCGGCGGCCCGGATGTAGAAGTGCGGGCGCTGTCGGTCGTCCCGCACGAGAAAGCTCCGCCCGTCGCAGAGACGGCCATATATATGTATGACCGGTACGCGCCGGCTGCCGCGGGAGATCACGCGGTAGCTCGCCTGGAGAATGAAGCCGCGCACCTGGATCACGGTTGCCGTCGTCGAATCACGCGAATTGTCGCGACTCTATGCGAAATTGGGCGTGCCGAAGGGTTTCGGTTCTCACTGCGTGCTCACAATAGGTACCATTCACGACGGACCCGCCTGGGGAAGGGCACCACAAGGGCACACCGAATGACGAAAGCTCGTCAGGCCATCGAATCGTTACTCGACGGTACGGGAGTTGCGCTCGACGGACCGAATCCGTGGGACATCCGCGTGAACGACCCGTCGTTCTTCAAGCGCGTGCTCTGGCACGGCACGCTCGGCGTCGGCGAATCGTACATGGATGGGCAATGGGATTGCGAGCAGCTCGACGAGATGCTGACGCGCGTCTTTCGCGCCTCCGCCGAGCGGCGCGTGCGCTCCGTTCACAAATGGTGGATGTCGCTGCAGACGCACGTGTTCAACCGCCAGTCGCCGCGCCGCTCGTTCAAAGTGGGCGAGCAGCACTACGACATCGGCGACGATCTGTACGAACGCATGCTCGATGCGCGCATGATCTACAGCTGCGCGTATTGGCGTAACGCGCACGATCTCGACAGCGCGCAGGAGGCGAAGCTCGATCTGATCTGCCGCAAGCTGCGCCTCGAGCCGGGTATGGAAGTGCTCGACATCGGTTGCGGCTGGGGTGGCGCGGCGCAATTTGCGGCCGAGCGCTACGGCGTGAAGGTGACCGGCGTGACCGTGTCGAAGAATCAGGCGGCAACCGCTGCCGAGCGCTGCAAGCATCTGCCGGTCAAGATCATCCTCACCGACTATCGCGCGCTGCAGGGCAAGTTCGACCGCATCTTCTCGATCGGCATGTTCGAGCACGTCGGGTTGCGCAATTACCGGACGTACTTCGAGCACGCGCGACGGTTGCTCGTGGATGACGGTTTGTTCCTGCTGCACACCATCGGCAGCAACATTTCCGAGCGCGCGAACGATCCGTGGATCGAGCGGTACATCTTTCCGAACTCGCTGTTGCCCTCGACCAAGCAGATTGCCGAGGCGCTCGAAGAGCTGTTCGTCATCGAGGATTGGCACTCCTTCGGGCCCGATTACGACCGCACGCTCATGTGCTGGTACGACCGTTTCCGCGCGAGCTGGCCGGAGCTTGCGCCGAAGTACGGCGAGCGTTTCCGCCGCATGTGGGAGTTCTGGCTGATGTGCTCGGCGGCGAGCTTCCGCGCGCGCCGCATCCAGCTGTGGCAAGTGCTGCTCTCGCCGCACGGCGTGGTGGGCGGGTTGGAAGAGGTTCGCTAGCTTCGCGAGCTCGAGGCTGGCGCAAGACACGCCCTGCGCGCGTCTTCTGGCCAGCGCCCGCCAGGGCCGATGAAGCGCAATTCGCACGTTTCTGGCCGTAGCCCGTAGCCTGTAGTCCGTTTGCCATTTTTCGGTGCTACGCTACGGCCATGCCTTCAGTCTGTACCTGCGAGCTCGCGCGTCGCGCGGATGCTGCGGCAATCGCGGACATCTCGCGCTGGCTGATCGAGACGGATCTCGTGCCGATGTGGAGTCGCGAGCGCATCCTGCGCTACATCCACGACAAGGAGAGCACCGTGCTCGTGGCGCGCGATCGGGCGCAGCTCGTCGGCTTTGCGATCATGCAGTTCGGCGACGTGAGTGCCCACCTCAATCTGCTCGGCGTCCTGCCGAGCCGGCAGCGTTCGGGAATCGGCCGACAGTTGCTCACTTGGCTCGAAACGACGGCCATCGTCGCGGGCATCTTCACGATCCGACTCGAGGTCCGCGAAAGCAATGTGGGAGCGCGCCGCTTCTACGCCGCGATGGGTTACAGCGAGACGGACGTGGTCCCGGGCTACTACCAAGGTCGTGACAATGCGGTCCGCATGGTGCGCGACCTGAGCGTCCACGGCCGCGACGGCTTTTAGCCCGCACCAGGATTCGAGCGCAATCGGCGGAGAGCATTCCGCGCGCGCCGCATGCAGTATGCGCGCCGTGATATTTCCTCCGCCGGAGCCGCTATGACCTTCAGGATTCTTCCCTTGCCCCGCGAGTCGTTCGCGGAGCTCTTCTCCCTCTCGGACGAGGCGCTCAAAGAACGCAATGCGCTGCGCGTCGTTGCCGATGCCAACCCGGGCTTCCCCTGCCGCGTCAGCCTGGTCGATGCGGAAATCGGCGAGACGGTGCTGCTGCTCAACTACGAGCATCAGCCGGCCCGCACGCCGTTTCGAGCGGCGCATGCGATCTTTGTCCGCGAGCGCGCGGTCGAAGCGCGCTGCGCACCCGGCGAAGTGCCGGCGCTGTTCCGTTCCCGCATGATGTCGCTGCGCGGTTTCGACGAGCGGCACATGTTCTGCGCGGGCGACCTGGTGTCCGGTACCGAGCTGGCAGAGGCTATCGAGCGCATGCTGGCGCAGCCGTCCGTCAGCTACGTGCACCTGCATTACGCCAAGCTCGGCTGTTACGCCGCGCGCGCCGAACGCGCCTGATGCTGCGTGCGCCGTGCAAACGCATCCCATTTCCGCACGGCGCATCCGCGAACCAAGGACGCACGCCCTTTGCGTTTGCGCCCCTGGAACTTATTTGCCCCTAGGTCATTTCGGGAAGCGGCAATAACGTGCCGTTCGCATTGGAGATACATAGCAAGGACGCGACGAGGCGATCCGGGAGGCGATGGCAGTGAACAGAGACGTGAGCGGCATTGATTTCTCGCGCATCAAGAGTCGCATCAAACAGCGCTGGCGCCGATTGACCGACGAGGAAATCGAGGAGCTGGCAGGCCGGGCCGACGTGCTCGCCACCAAGCTGCAGGAGTGCTACGGCTGGGAGCGCGAGGAAGCGGAGCGGCAAGTCAAAGAATTCCGCGCGCGCCACAATTGGCAATGACGGTCCGCATCGACCTGTCGGTCGATGCGCCTCTCACATAAGTCGGTGCCGACGCCGCGGCGAGCGCTTGGACGCGTGCCGCTTTGGCGCGCTGAGCTATGTTCCTACTTCTTGCTGCGCCATCGCCGGTTCGCGCGCCGGCTCTCGGCGCGCACCCCCGGTGGCCATCCACGAACCGACCAAGATCAACGCCAGGCCCGCGGCGCTGCCGAAACCGAACGGCTCGTTGAGCAGCAGCACGCCGAGCAGCGCGGCCACTGCCGGGCAGATGTAGGCGACCACCGAAGCGCGTGCCGCTCCTGCCGTGTTGATCAGATAGAAGAACGAGAGCAGGGCGAGCGCTGTACAAAAAATACCGAGGATGCCGATCGACGTCAGCGTCAGCGACGAGGGAAGCGCCGTCGGCACCTCCAACAGGGCCCACGGCAAGAGCACGATCGAAGCCACGATCAGACTGGCCGATAACGCGCCCAGTTGATCCACGCCTGCCAAGTAGCGCTGCACGATCAAGGGGCCGATCGTGTAGCCGATCACGGCGCCGAAAAGACATAGCACCCCGAGCCACTGTTGCGGCGCGCCGCCCGTATCGACGCCGAGCAGCGCGACGACCCCGACGAGCCCGACGATCAGGCCGACGAAGCGCCGTGCGCCGAGCTTTTCCTTCACGCCGAAGAACGGTGCGATCACGACGATGGCAAGGGGCACGGTCGCAACGAGGATGCCGGCGAGAGAAGAGCTGATCCATTGCTCGCCGAACGAGATCAACGAGAACGGAATGACGAGCTCGACGATCCCGAAAGCCACGATCGCGAGCTTATGGCGCAGCGCCGGCAAGAGCACCCGTCGATGCAGCGCGATCGGCACCAGCACGAGCGCCGCCAATGTCAGCCGGCTCCATGCGACCGCGATCGGCGAAAGCTCCACGAGCGCGAGCTTGATGAAGAAGTAGGGCATGCCCCAAAGCACGCACAGAAGGGGAAAAATCAGCCATGTTCGCCACGTCACTGCGGCTTCTCCGAGGCGGGGAGCGTCGCATTCTACGCGGCCAATCTGCGTGCGAGCGGTTGATTTAGCGCCCGGAGAAGAAAAACAGAAGTGATGCCGGCGCAATGATGAGTCAACGACGCGTCTTGCGCGGCGTGAGCGGCACGCGTTCCCACGGTGGGATCGGATGCAACTGCTCCGAGACGAAATCGATGAATGCTCGCACGCGCGGCAGCACCATCCGGCGCGGCGGCATCACGGCATAGATCGCGCTGTCGGCGAGCCGATAGTCGGGCAGTACGAGAACGAGGCGTCCGTTGCGCAGATCGTCGCATACGTGCCACAGCGAATGCAGCGAGATGCCGAGCCCGGCGAGCGCCGCTTCGCGGATGGCCTCGCCCATATTGCTCTCCAGGCGGCCGCGGACGCGCATGCTCGCGACCGTGCCGTCGGGCGCCGTGAGCGTCCATTGGTCGCGCGGACCTTTGGGACCGAGCATCAACAGGCAGTCATGCTCGGCGAGCTCCTGCGGGTGCTGCGGCGTGCCGCGCCTTTTCAGATAGCTCGGGGCCGCGCAGAGCACGCGCCGGTTTGCGGCCAGGCGCCGCGCAACAAGGCTCGAGTCTTCGAGCTGCCCGATGCGGATCGCCAAATCGAACCCTTCGCCGACCAGATCTACGAGCGTATCGCTCATGTCGATCGATACCCGCAACGACGGATAGCGGTGCAGGAATTGCGGCAAGAGCGGCGAGATGTACTGACGGCCGAACGCGGCCGGGACCGTCACGCGCAGCGTACCGGCGACGTCCTTGCCCGCTTGCCGCAAGCTGCTCGTCAAGGCTTCGAGATCTTCGATCAAGCTGCGCCCTTGCTCGGCGAGCGCGATGCCCTCGGGCGTGGCATGCAGTTGCCGGGTGCTGCGATGGAGGAGCTTGACGCCAAGCGCACGTTCCAAACGCTTCAGACGCTGACTTGCGACGCCGACCGACAGATCGAGGCTGCGTGCCGCCGCGCTGATCGAGCCGAGATCGAGAACGCGCAGGAACAGCTGCAGATCGGTGATGCGGTCCATGATTTTCGACGAAACGCGAAAACTGATTCGCTCGCACGAGGGTTTTTACCACGAAGCCGACGCCCTAGCGTGCGCCTTCCGATCTCGCCAAGACGAGGAGGCGACATGGAATATCGTGTGTTGGGTACATCAGGGCTCAAGGTGCCGGTGCTCGGTTTTGGCACGGGAACGTTCGGCGGCAAGGGGCCGCTGTTCGGTGCATGGGGCAGAACCGATGTCGCTGAGGCCAAGCGGCTCATCGATATCTGTCTGGATGCGGGCGCGAACCTCTTCGATTCCGCCGATGCCTATTCCGACGGGGCTGCGGAGGCGATTCTCGGCGAAGCATTGAAGGGGCGCCGCGACAAGGCGATCGTTTCGACCAAGATCGGCTTGCGAGTAGGGTCCGGCAGCAACGACGTCGGTGCGTCGCGAGCGCATCTGCTTCGCGGCGTCGAGCGCGCGCTCGAGCGACTGCAGACCGATTACATCGATCTGCTGCAGCTGCATCAGTTCGATGCGCTGACGCCCGTCGAAAGCGTGATGGCGACGCTCGATACGCTGGTGAGGTCCGGCAAAGTGCGCTTCATCGGCGTCTCGAACTACTCCGGCTGGCAGCTCATGAAATCGCTCGCCGTCGCCGATCGTTACGGTTATGCGCGTATCGTTGCGCACCAGGCGTACTACTCGCTGATCGGCCGCGACTACGAGTGGGAGCTGATGCCGCTCGCGCTCGATCAGAACGTGGGCACAATCGTATGGAGTCCGCTCGGATGGGGCCGCTTGACCGGCCGTGTGCGGCGCGGGCAACCCTTGCCGAGAGAAAGCCGATTGCACGAGACCGCGCATATCGGTCCGCCGGTGGACGACGAACGGCTCTATCGCGTCGTCGATGCGCTCGAGTCGATCGCGCATGAGACAGGCAAGAGCGTGGCGCAGGTCGCGATCAACTGGATCATGGCGCGTCCGAGCGTGGCCACGGTGCTGCTCGGTGCGCGCAACGAAGCGCAGCTCAAGGACAATCTCGGCGCCGCCGGCTGGCGGCTCAGCGAGGAGCAGGTGCGCAGACTCGATGCGGCCAGCAGCGTCACGCCGCCGTATCCGTACTATGCGTATTGGAACGGCCAGTTTGCCGAGCGCAATCCTCCGCCCGTGCCCGTGTACGGGCTCACCGGCTGAAGAGGAAATGCCTGGGGCGCGTAAGGTTTGGCGCGCGCCTTGGGCCCGTCTGGTTGCATCCACGCTGCTCGCGTAAGCTGCTGCCTCCTTGGAGTTTCAGAGAGCGATGCGAGCAACGGTATGAAGTTTGCGATTCTCGGCGCCGGCGCGCTCGGTACGATCCTCGCCGCGCATCTGGTGCGCGCAGGGCACGAGGTGATCGTGCTCGCGCGCGGGCGGCGCGCGCAGGCGATCGAACGTGACGGTCTCATCGTGCACGGCCTCAACGAGCTGCGCGAGCGCTGCGCGGTCGTAACCAAACCGGCTGAGCTGGACGCGGTCGATTGCTTCGTCGTAGCGACCAAGGCGATCGATACATTGCCGAGCCTCGAGCCGTATGCGCACGTCAAGGTCGGCACCGCCTTTTCGATGCAGAACGGCGTCGTCAAGGACGAGCTGCTCGCACGTGTGTTCCCGCAAACCGCCGTGCTCGGCGCGATGGCGGACTTCAGCGGCGAGCTCCTGGCATCAGGAGAGGTGCTGTTCACGCGCAATGTCGGCTTGCATCTCGGCGAGCTCTCCGGCGCGATGAGCGAGCGCGTGACCGCACTGGCCGAAACGATCGATGCGGCGGGCGTGCGTTGCGCCGCGTACCCGGACATTCAAACGCGCGAGTGGTCGAAGTTTGTCGCGTGGGCGGGACTCGTGCCGCTGGCGGCGCTCACGCGGCTCAACACGTGGCGATACTTGAGCGATGCGAACGGCGCCTGGGTGGCGGTGCAGCTCGTGCGCGAGGTGGCGCGGCTTGCCGAAGCGCTGCGCATCCCGCTCATGGATCTCTCGCCGCTGCCGGCGAAGACGCTCGCGTCGGGCGCGGATGCCGATGCCGTCTGTGTCGTGCAGGAGATCGGCCAGCGCTTCAAGGAGAACGCGCCCGAGCATCGCATGTCGACGTTGCAGGACATCGATCGCGGCACGCCGCTCGAGATCGAAGAGACGCTCGGGTACGCGCTTGCGCGTGGCCGCGAGCTCGGGATTGCCATGCCGACTCTCGAGCTCAGCTATCGGCTGATGCAGACGGGTCGCTGACGTCGCGACAGCCGCGCTATCGATCGCTCACGCGGCGATCGGATAACGATTGCGATTGAGCGGAATGTCGTAGGTGACGGTTGCGCCGTATGCCTCCGGCGCCTGCGGATCGTGCCGCTTCTTGTCGAAGACGAGCAGGCGCGTGCCGAGCTGGAAGCTTTCCTTGACGTCGTGCGTCACCATGAAGACCGTCATGCGATTGGCTTCCCACAGCCGCAGGATGATTTCGTGCATGTCCGCCGTGATGCCGGGATCGAGCGCGCCGAAGGGCTCATCGAGCAGCAAAATCTTCGGCTGGCAGATCACCGACTGCGCGATCGACAAACGCTGTTGCATGCCGCCCGAGAGTTGCGACGGATACTTGTCGCGTGCGGTATACAGGCCGATCTCCTCGAGCAGCGCATGTGCACGTTCGAGCGCTTGCCGGCGGGCGCGGCCGAACAGGCGGCCGAGCACGCGGGAGTGGGCGAGCTCGAGTCCGAGCAGCAGGTTCTCGGTGACGGTGAGATGCGGAAACAGCGAGTAACGCTGGAAGACGATGCCGCGATCGGGTGCGGGCTCGTAGACGAGCGGTTGACCGTCGAGCAGGATCTCCCCGCGTGTCGGCTTCTCCACTCCGAGCAGCATCTTGAGGAACGTCGTCTTGCCGCAGCCGGAAGCGCCGACGATCGTTACGAACTCGCCGTCGGCAATCGTCAGATTGAGATTCTCGAGCACGACCTGAGCACCGTACTCTTTCCACAGCCGTCGAATCTTCACCTCCGCCATCAAACGCTCTCCGCCCAAGGGAACAGTGCGCGCCGCGCGCGGCGCAGCGCGTAGTCCATGAAGAATGCGAGCGCCGTGATCCAGGCGACGTACGGAAGAATCACGTCCATCGCCATGTAGCGCCGCACAAGAAAGATGCGATAGCCCAAGCCCTCGGTCGACGCGATCGCCTCGGCGGCGATCAAGAACAGCCAAGCGCAGCCGAGATTGAGCCGGATCGTGTCGATGAGCCGCGGCAGCAGCTGCGGCAGCAGCACGCGCACGGCGAGTAGCCAGCTCGATGCGCCGAGCGTCTGTGCTTTGATGAGTTGCTCGCTCGGAATCTCGCTCGCGCGCAGCGCAATGTCGCGCACGACGATTGGCGTGATGCCGATGACGATGAGCGCGACCTTCGCCGTCTCGCCGAGCCCGAGCACGATGAACAGGATCGGCAGGATTGCGAGCGGCGGGATCATTCCGAATGCAGCGACGAAGGGCAGCAGGAGCGAGCGCACATACGGTATGGCGCCGATCGCCAAGCCGAGCGCGAGTCCGAGCGCAGCGCTGAGCGTCAGCGCGACGAGCAGGCGCTTGAGGCTCGCGCCGGTATCGACCCACCACAAGCGTTGGCCGCTACGACGATCTTCCTCGAACGCGTATTTGTTGATCGTCTCGACGAAGCTCGACGGTGCCGGCAGGAGCTTGTCGTCGGGGTTCTCCGCCAAGCGCGCATTCGAGCCGAGCACGTACGCGAACACCAGGATGACAAACGGCAAGAGCCCGAGTAGCAGTCCTGTGCCGCGACTCGGGTGGAGGTTGACCAGACGGGGCATGTTGCGTCTCCCTCCTCAAACCGCACGCGCAATGGCTTGATCGCGTATGCGGCCGCTCGAGGACGGGCATCCTGCCCGTTGCGCCTCGAGCGGATCGAGCAGCAGCTCGTGTCTTGATGCAATGTCGCGAGAATCGATCACAGCTTGCCTTCCAGCGCCATCTTCAAGTAGGTCGCATCGAACCGCATCGTGATGCGCTTGGGATTGCCGAGCGTCTTGCCGTTCGGAAACGCGATGCCGACCGCATCCGGGCTGCGGGCACCCTCGCCGAGCAGACCGTGCTCGAAGGAGAACTTGCGCACGAGGTCCATCGTCGTGACGAGATTGTCGCTGGTCGCGAATTCGTATGCTTCCTCGGGTGTCCAGAACATGCGCGTCGTCGACAGCATGCCGTTGAAGCCGTCGACGTCGGTGCCGGCAGCAGCCGCCATGTGCGCGAGCGCTTGCGGATCCTTGCTCTTCAAGACTGTCATGGCCTCGTACCACGCGCCGGTGAGCGCTTTACCGAGGCTCGGATTGGCTTTCAGCACTTCCGTGTTGACCACCATCATGTCGATCACTTCGCCGGGGATCTGCGTCGAATCGAACACGAGCTGCGCATTCGGTTGCGCCAGGATTTCGCTCAGCTGCGGTTTCCAGGCGACGACGGCGGTGGTATCGGCTGCCGCGAAGGCGGCGATGATGTCGGCATCGGAAGTATTGACGAGCTTGATGTCGCGTTCTTTGAGGCCGACCGATTCGAGCGCGCGGGCGAGCACGTAGTGCGACACGGACAGCTCCAGCACGTTGACCGACATGCCTTTGATGTCGGCAAGCTTCTTGCCCTTGCCCTTGAGCACGATGCCGTCGTTGCCGTTCGAGAAGTCGCCCAGGATGAGCGCGGTCGAGTCGACGCCGCCGGCCGCGGGAATCGTGAGCATGTCCATGTTCGTCATGGCGCAGGCGTCGAAGGCGCCGGCCGTGTACTGATTGATCGACTCGACGTAGTCGTTGATCTGCGTGAGCTCGATGCTGATGCCGTACTTGTCCGCCCATTTCTTGAGGATGCCGCTGCTGGCGGCGTACTCCCACGGCATCCAGCCGACATAGATGCTCCAGGCGACCTTGAAGGTCTTCTTCTCGGCGGCGGATGCACCGTGTGCGAACAAGGCGCAACAGAGTGCGCCGAGCAGAAGCGAAGTGCGGGCCAGGTTTTTCAAGTATGAACGCATCTCCCGTCTCCTCAGTGTCAAGGCCACTTCGTAAGCTCGGGAAGGTGCGGCCGCGGGGGCCGCAGCGATCCCGCGCCGCAAACCTCCCGGGCTTTTGTCCCGCCGTGTATCCAGCAGTCGCTGGACTGCCTCTCTTGGACCAGCCATCGATGAACGATCGGAACCCTAGAGGCACATTCTTGCGAGGAAGGAAGTGCAAGCCGCGTGCCGCATGCGCAAGGGAGCGCATGAACAGCGGTGCGCGCGAACGGTCATGCAAGAAAAACAAGACGGCAATGCAGCGCGCTTCGATTTGGGACAACGCGCATGAGCGACGTCGAAGCGTGCGTTTGCGCATAGATGGGGCAAGCGTTCGGTGTCGTTGCACAACATGAGTGCGACGCGCGAGCAATCGCATCAATGTTGAGCAGGCATCTGTTCGCTCGCGGTGCGCGCGATTTTCGCGCGCTGCCTTGATCTTCCGGCGCTCGAGACGACGTCCGCCTGCTCACGGCATGCTCCTTGCTATTCACTCTGCGTCCTGACTCGAATGCGGAGAGCCCGATCGATGACAGAGAGCACGCCCTATTGGGTGCTGTGGGAAGAGCGCGTGATGCCGGGCGCGCACTGGTCCGGCCTGCTGCGCCGTGGCGTCACGATGCGCATCATGGATGTCACGGGCGGAGCGAATGTGTCCGTGCTGCTCTACAACTACGACGATCCGCTCGAACGCTACAACATGCCGGATACGCTCAAGGCGCAGCACACGGCGTACCTCACCAAGGATTACGTGTGCTACTCCGACATGGGACGCATTCTCTGCTCGATCACGGAGGATACGTTCGGCTGGCACGACACGATCTGCGGCGTCTCGAACGCCGAGATGGTTGAGAAGAAGTACGGCAAGACGCGTTATCAGGAGCTGCGCAACGACTATTACAAGAACGGCTACGACAGCTTGCTGACCGAGCTCGGCAAGTACGGGCTCGGCAAGCGCGATTTCGGCGCCACGATCAACTTCTTCAGCAAAGTCACGGTGGACGAGCAAGGCGCGCTCAAGTTCCACACTGGGCTCGCCAAGCCGGGTGCCTATGTCGATCTGAGGTTCGAGATGAACACGCTCGTCGTCATGACGACGTGTCCGCATCCGCTCGATCCCAATCCGCAATACGCCCCGCGCGAAGTGCACCTCACGGCATGGCATTCGCGGCCGCCGGCGCGCAACGATCCGTGTCGGCGCAAGTGTCCGGAGAACGAACGGGGCTTTCGCAACACGGAGATGTGGATGCGGCAGATGTAGGGCGCCGGCGCGACTGCGGGTAAGCGCCCACACGAGACCAGAACGCTGACGAGAGAACGATGCTTAGAGAAAGTGAGCTCGACATGGCGAAGGCGATCCGGCGCGAGATCGTGCCGGCGGGTGAGCCTTGGATGGGACGGATTGAGCGCGGCCAGATCTTCCGGATCGTCGACTTGGAAGGCAATCAGGCGGTCGACACGCTGTTCTACAACGCCGAAACGCTCGATGAGCGCTACAGCGCGGTCGATACCGTGCGTGCGCAGGGCAGCATCTATCTCACGACGGGCACGAAGCTGCTTTCGAACGAAGGCAGAACGATGCTGACGATCGTTGCAGACACGTGCGGCCGTCACGATACGCTGGGCGGCGCATGCTCCGCGGAGAGCAACACCGTGCGTTATGCGCTCGAGAAGCGTCACATGCACAGCTGCCGCGACAACTTCCTGCTCGCGCTCGCGCGCTGGGGGAAGCAATACAACCGCGAGTTCAGCAAGCGCGACCTGTCGAGCAACATCAATTTCTTCATGAACGTGCCCGTGACGCCGGACGGCAAGCTCACGTTTGCCGATGGTGTGTCCGGTCCGGGTCGCTATGTCGAGATGCGCGCGGAAATGGATGTCGTGGTGCTGATCTCGAATTGTCCGCAGCTCAACAACCCATGCAATGCCTATAACCCGACGCCGGTCGAGGTGGCGGTGTGGGATGCGGCCTGAGGCAAGGGCTTAAGGGGAGCGACGAGGTGACGGAGTGTCGAAGTCGGACGGCGGTGTCCGCCGTTGTCGATCCGATGGCGGCATCCGGGGTGAGGGATCGGATCGCAAGACAGCGTGATCTTTGCTGACTGCGCCTGCGGCTTGGGCACTTCGTCACCTGGTCGCTTCATCGCCTTCCTTGCGGGACGACCCGCAAGGCTATCCGTATCGCCGGGACGACCCGGCACCTTGAATCGTGGTGCTCGATGTTCGACAAGGTGCTGATCGCCAATCGCGGCGCGATTGCTTGCCGGATCATTCGTACGCTCAGGCGCCTGAAGGTTCGTTCCGTTGCGGTGTATTCGGATGCTGATCGGCACGCGCGGCACGTGGCGATGGCGGACGAGGCGGTGCGGCTTGGTCCTGCGCCGGCAGCCGAGAGCTATCTCAAGCAAGATCTCATCATCGCTGCCGCGCGTGAGCTTGGCGCGCAGGCGATTCATCCCGGCTATGGCTTTCTGAGCGAGAACGCCGCGTTCGCGGAACGGTGCGAGGCGGCGGGGCTTGCGTTCATCGGTCCGACGCCTGAGCAGATTCGCCGCTTCGGGCTCAAGCATTCGGCGCGCGAGATCGCACTGGCCGAAGACGTGCCGCTCTTGCCGGGCAGCGGCTTGCTGGCCGATGTCGCAGCAGCGCGCGCAGCGGCAGCGCGAATCGGCTATCCGGTGATGTTGAAGAGCACTGCGGGCGGCGGCGGCATCGGCATGCAGCTGTGCACGAACGATGCGGAGCTCACGGCGGCATTTGCGGCAGTCGAGCGGCTCGCGCAGATGAGCTTCAGCCAAGGCGGGCTCTTTCTCGAGAAGTTCGTGCCGCGCGCGCGGCACATCGAAGTACAGATTTTCGGGGATGGACGCGGCAACGTCGTGGCGCTCGGCGAGCGCGATTGCTCCGTGCAACGCCGTAATCAAAAAGTCATCGAGGAAACGCCGGCGCCACGACTGGCCGCGCAGGTGCGCGAACGCCTGCTTGCGTGCGCCGAACGCTTGGGACGAGCCGTCGCATATCGCTCGGCCGGTACGGTCGAATTCGTTTACGACGATGAAACCGAAGCGTTCTATTTCCTCGAAGTGAACACGCGTCTGCAGGTCGAGCACGGCGTGACCGAGGAAGTCACGGGCATCGATCTGGTCGAATGGATGGTGCGCACGGCGGCGGGCGATCTGCCGGATCTTTCGCGCCGTCCGGCCGCTCGCGGTCATTCGCTTCAGGCGCGCCTGTACGCCGAGGATCCCGCGAACGGCTTTCGGCCATCGAGCGGTCTGCTCTCGAACGTAGAGCTGCCGGACGACGTACGCGTCGATCACTGGATCGAGACTGGCTGCGAGGTCTCTTCGTTCTACGATCCGATGCTCGCGAAAGTGATCGCGACCGCCGAAGATCGCGCAGCGGCGCTCGCACGGCTCGAAGGCGCGCTCGCAGCGACACGCATCGACGGCATCGAAACGAATCTCGCCTTCTTGCGCGCGATCGTCGCGCACGAGCGCTTTCGCGAAGGACGCCAGTTCACGCGCTGGCTCAACGAGCTCGCGTTTCGTCCGAGCACGATCGAAGTATTGCAGCCGGGTACGCACACGACGGTGCAGGATTTTCCGGGGCGTGTCGGCTATTGGGACATCGGCGTGCCGCCGTCGGGTCCGATGGACGATTTGGCCTTTCGGTTGGCGAATCGCCTCGTGGGCAACGCGGAAGGCGCCGCAGGGCTCGAGCTCACCGCAACCGGACCGACACTCAAGTTCAACTGCGCGCGGACAATTGCGCTGGCGGGCGCGCCCATGCAGGCTGAGCTCGTCTCGGCGACAGGCGACAAGCGCAGCGTGCCGCTCTGGACGGCCGTCAAAGCCGAGGCCGGCAGCATTCTCAAGCTCAAGCGCGTTCAGGGCGCAGGACAGCGCACGTATCTAGCCGTACAGGGCGGCATCGACGTGCCGCTCTATCTCGGCAGCCGCGCCACGTTCACGCTCGGTCAATTCGGCGGTCACGCCGGACGTGCGCTGCGCGCCGGCGACGTCTTGCATCTGTGCGAGCCGACGCAAGCTGCTGCCGATGGCCGTGCTCTGCCGCCCGATCTGATTCCGCAATACACGCACGAGTGGACCTTGCGTGTCATGTACGGTCCGCACGGCGCACCCGATTTCTTCACGCCTGAGGACATCGAGACGTTCTTCGCGACCAGTTGGGAGGTGCACTACAACTCGAGCCGCACCGGTGTGCGGCTGATTGGGCCGAAACCGAAATGGGCGCGGGCGGACGGCGGCGAAGCCGGGCTGCATCCGTCGAATATTCACGATAACGCCTATGCGATCGGTGCGATCGACTTCACCGGCGATATGCCGGTGATCCTGGGGCCGGATGGCCCGAGTCTCGGCGGCTTCGTGTGTCCTGCGACGATCGTGCGCGCAGATCTGTGGAAGGTCGGGCAATTGCGGCCCGGCGACAAGGTGCGGTTCGTGCGCGTCTCGTTCGCCGAGGCGCGGGCGCTCGACGAGGCGCAAAATGAGTCGATCCGCACGTTGAGCGTGTCGCATGCGCCGGCTACGCCGATGCTGCGCATGCGGCGTGCAGCGGGCAAGCACGACGACGATGCCGTGCTGTTGCGTCTGCCGCAGGCAGGCGAGCGGCCGGCCGTCTGCTATCGACAGGCGGGCGATTGCTATCTCCTCGTCGAGTACGGCGAGAACGTGCTGGATCTCGCGCTGCGCTTCCGGGTGCACGCGCTCATGGAGCACTTGAACGGTCTGCGCATGCCGGGCCTGCGCGAGCTGACGCCGGGCATCCGCTCCTTGCAGGTTCATTTCGATCCGCAACGGCTCTCGCAGCGCGAGCTGCTTGCCGAGCTCGAGCGGGCCGAGTCTGCGCTCGCTGCGATCGACGATGTCGAAGTGCCGAGCCGCATCGTCCATCTGCCGTTGTCGTGGGACGATCCGGCAACGCGTCTTGCGATCGAGAAGTACATGCAATCGGTACGCAAGGACGCGCCTTGGTGCCCCAGCAATCTCGAGTTCATTCGTCGCGTCAACGGGCTCGACTCGATCGAAGACGTGCGTCGCATCGTGTTCGATGCGAGCTATCTCGTGATGGGGCTCGGCGACGTGTATCTCGGCGCGCCGGTGGCCACGCCGCTCGATCCACGGCACCGGCTCGTGACGACCAAGTACAACCCCGCGCGCACGTGGACACCTGAAAACGCTGTCGGCATCGGCGGAGCGTATCTGTGCATCTACGGCATGGAAGGGCCGGGCGGCTATCAATTCGTCGGCCGCACGGTACAGATGTGGAATCGGTACCGTCAGACGCAGGACTTCATCGAAGGCAAGCCTTGGCTGCTGCGCTTCTTCGATCAGATCCGCTTCTTCCCCGTCACGGCCGAAGAGCTGCTCACGCTGCGCGATGAGTTCCCGCGCGGGCGCTACAAGCTCGAGGTCGAAGAGACGGTTCTGAGTCTCAAGGAGTATCGAAATTTCCTTGCGACCCACGCCGATTCGATCGCGGCGTTCAAGGCGCGCCAGCACGCCGCCTTCGAGGCCGAGCGCGAACGCTGGCGCAGTCAAGGGCAGCTCACCTTTGCGAGCGACGTCGATCTCACGGCGGACGAAGAGGGCAGCGCGGCAGTGCCGGCCGGGACGATCGCGATCACGGCGCCCGTCTCCGGCAGCATTTGGCAAGTGTCCGCCGAGCCCGGCCACAAAGTGCGCGAAGCGCAGGAGCTGTTCTTGATCGAGGCGATGAAGATGGAGATTCCTATCTTGGCGGACGAGACGGGGGAGCTCGTCGAGGTGCGTGTGCGGCGCGGCGCGACCGTGCGTGCGGGCGATGTGCTCGCGGTGATTCGGCCGGAGCAGCAGCATGATTGAGCTCACGATCACAGCGCTGCGCGAGGGCTATCGCAGCGGCCGCTATCGGCCGACGCAGGTCGTAGAGCGCGTTCTCGAGCGGATCGAGCGCGCCGACGACGAGGCGATCTGGATCGCGCGTCTGTCGCGTGAGGCGGTGCTCGAGTATGCGCATGCGCTGGAAGCCAGCGCACCGGACGATCTGCCGCTTTACGGCGTGCCCTTTGCGATCAAGGACAATATCGATTTGGCTGGTGTGCCGACCACGGCGGGCTGTCCAGCGTTCAGCTACACGCCTGCCGAGAGCGCGCCGGTCGTGCGCAGATTGATCGAGGCCGGCGCGATTCCGATCGGCAAGACGAACCTCGATCAGTTCGCGACAGGATTGGTCGGCACGCGCTCGCCGTATGGTGCGTGCGCCAATGCCTTCGATCCTTCGTATATCTCAGGCGGGTCGAGCAGCGGCTCGGCGGTGGCGGTCGCGCGCGGGCTGGTGAGCTTCGCGCTGGGCACGGACACGGCCGGCTCCGGACGCGTGCCGGCAGCGTTCAACAATATCGTGGGCTTGAAGCCTTCGTGCGGACGGCTGAGCACGCGGGGCGTCGTGCCTGCCTGCCGTTCGCTCGATTGCGTGTCGATCTTCGCCTTCGCGAGCGACGAGGCCGAAATCGTCTTGCGCGTCGCGGAAGGATTCGACGACTACGACGAGTACTCGCGCGATTTTGCGCGTATCGATGCGCCATCGATGCGCATGGCGAACGATGCCGTGCGCATCGGCGTCGGACGGTTCGCGCAAGTCGAGCGCTGCCTCGATGAGGCGTACTTGGCGGCCTATGTCGAGGCGATCGAGCGCGTGCGCGCTCTCGGTTGGCAGCTCGTCGAAGTCGATCTCGAGCCGTTCCTCGAAACAGCGCGGCTGCTCTATGACGGTCCGTGGCTGGCCGAACGCTACGCGGCGGTCGGGGCGTTCTTGTGCGAGCATGCCGACGAGGTTCATCCGGTCACGCGCGCGATCATCGCGCGCGGGGCGGAACCGAGCGCAGCCCAAGCGTTTACGGCGTTCTATCGCTTGCAGCGGCTGGCACGCCAAACCGCGCCGGTCTGGGAGGAGATCGACGCGCTCGTGGTGCCGACCGCGCCCGCGATCTACACGCAGGCGCAAGTGGCGGCCGATCCCATCGCGCTCAACAGCCGGCTCGGGACGTTCACGAATTTCGTCAATCTGCTCGATCTTGCCGCGGTGGCGGTGCCTGCCGGATTTCGCGCCGACGGCTTGCCGTTCGGGGTGACGCTGATCGGTCCGTGCGCTTCGGAGCGCATGCTGCTGCGTTATGCGGATCGCTTGCATCGCGCCAGCGTCACGCGCGCGGGTGCAACTCCGTGGTTGTTGCCGCCCGCGTACCCCACCGAGGAAATTCCACCGGGCCACATCGCCGTGGCCGTCTGCGGTGCGCACATGCGCGGGCTGCCGCTCAATCATCAGCTGCTCGAGCGGCGCGCTTGGTTCGTGCGCGCGACGCGCACAGCGGCGTGCTATCGGTTCTATGTCTTGCCCGGCGGTCCGCCGCGGCGGCCCGGCCTCGTGCGCGTGCGGGAGGGCGGTGCACCCATCGACGTCGAAGTGTGGGCCGTGCCGCAGCACGCATTCGGCGGCTTCGTCGATGGCATTCCCGCGCCGCTCGGCATCGGCAAGGTGGAGCTCGAAGACGGCTCGCAAGTGAGCGGGTTTCTGTGCGAAGCGGCGGCCGTCGCGAACGCGCAGGAGATCACGTCGCTCGGCGGCTGGCGTGCGTACCTGCAGGCACGGGCGTAGCGGGCGCTGTGAGCCCGTTCCAGCAGTACAGTCGGGTTACAAATCGATACGCAGCCTTGACAGAAGGGTGGGCCGGCTCTGGGATAATTTCACCCGTGTCAGATCCCGGGATCCGCCTGCCATCATGCGTTTTCGTCCGTCCCTTTGCGTCCTAGCGCTGCTCGGCGCGCTCGCGCAGCCGATCGCGGCGCAAGCGGGGTGCCGGACACCGTCGGCGGACTGCGTGCTGGTCGGTAAGCTCCACCTCGCGTTGAGCATGGGCTTCGGCGAGCGCTCCAATCCGATCATCGGCAACGACGATATCCCGCTCTATGTCCTGCCGCAGATCAGCTATTACGGCGAGCGGTTCTTCCTCGAGAATCTCGAATTCGGCTTCACGCTGTACGAGTCGGACGCGCATACGTTCAATGTCGTCGCGGCGCCGGGCTACGACCGCGTGTTCTTCTTCAGCGACGACTTGCAGAACATTTTCGTGTCGGGAAGCACGTTGTCCCTCAATGAGCCGCCCTCGACGCTCATCGAAGGCGCACCGCTCCCCGAAATCGTAGAGCAATATCCCCTGCACAATCGAAACACGACCTATCTGGCCGGCCCCGAATGGCTGTTCAGATTCGGCGATTTCATCGGCCAGCTCGACCTGCTCCGTGAAGTGACGGGCGAGCATCAAGGCTATGAAGTGCGCGCCGCAGTCGCCACCCCTGTCGTACAATCGACAAGTTCGCTTGTCGTGAGCGCGGGCTTCACGTGGAAGAGCGCGAAGCTCGTCGGGTACTACTACGGGATCGACGATCTGTATGAGCCGGGCGCGGCGTTCAATCCTTTCGTCAAGCTCGGGTTCGCGCACCCCATTTCGGAGCGCTGGACCTTCAGCGCGCACGTGCATCACGAACGGCTCGACGACGCGATCGCCGACAGCCCGATCGTCGGCAAGCACCGCGTCACCACCTACTTCGCGGGATTCGTCTTCAAGGTTCTGTAGCGCGCTGGCGCTGCTGGTGCTCGGGGCGGTGAGCTGGTCGAGCGCGAGCGCCGCCTCGTCCATCGAGCTCAAGGTCCGTCCGCGGCTGTGTACGTTGCCGGCCGGCGTCGAGTCCTGCGAGACGACCGTGCGCGCCGAATGGCGCGCTCCGCGCAACGAATCGTTGTGCCTGGTGATCGCCGGACGCCCGGAGATCAAGCGCTGTTGGGAGAATTATTCACGCGGCGTCTACAGCGTCGAGCTCGAGTTCAGCGAGGATCTGTTGGTCGAGCTGCGCGACCCGGAGCTCGAAAACGTGCTGGCCTCGCAGGCCGTGACCGTCATTCGCGAAGCCATTCGCCTGCGGCGCAAGCGTCACCAGCCGTGGAATATTTTCTCGTAAGATTCGGCCGGACGCGGCGCGCCCGGCGGCAAGCATTCATTCGAGAGTCATGAGTGTCGAGCATCCACCGCTCATCTTGCTCGTCGAGGACGATACGCGCCTTGCCGAGCTCGTCCGAACGTATCTCGATGCCAACGGTTTTCGCGTGATCGTCGAGCATCGCGGCGATCGCGTGCTCGATCGCGTCCAGCGCGAGGCGCCGGATCTGCTGGTCCTGGATCTCGGGTTGCCCGGGCGCGACGGCTTTGCGGTGTGCAAGGAAGTGCGCGCCTCGAATTCGCTGCCGATCCTTATGCTGACCGCGCGCGATACCGACATCGATCAGGTGCTCGGCCTCGAGCTCGGCGCCGACGACTACGTCGTCAAGCCCGTCGAGCCGCGCGTGCTCGTCGCGCGCATCAACGCCTTGCTGCGTCGGCGCCGCATGGCATACGGCCCTGAGCACAAGTCGCTGCGTTTCGGTATGCTGACGATCGACACCGCGGCGCGGGCCGTGACGCTCGACGGCAAGCTGATCGGGCTGACCAGCAACGAGTTCGATCTGCTCTATGCGCTCGCTTCCAAGGCCGGCGAAGTCCAGTCGCGCGAGAACCTGTATCTCAAGCTCTACAAGCGCGAGTACGACGGCCTCGACCGCACGCTCGACGTGCGGATCTCGCATCTGCGCAAGAAGCTCGGCGATGCGGATGCGAGCCGGATTCGCACCGTGTGGGGACACGGCTACTTGTTCGTGGCGGACGCCTGGGGCGAAGAGTCTCAAGCGTAACGCGCTCGCGAGCGCCAGCCAGGGCTTGCCGCACGCGTAACCAAGATCCGCAGCGTCCGCGTTCATGGTTCGACATTTCCTGCAGCTCTATCTCCTGATCGTGATCACGCTCGCTGCGGTGAGCTGGGGTCAGGAGCGCATCTGGCAGGAGTGGCGTTCCTCGGACGAGTGGCGTGCCGAGACGCGTCCGCAGGCCGCGAGTCTCGCCATCGTCGAAGAGCAGCTGCGCAAAGTGTCTTTCGCCGAGCGCGAGGCGTTCGTCGACGAGCTCGCCGCTGCGACCGGTGTCGATCTCGAGCTGTTCGAGTCGCGCGACATTGCGGGCGAGGAGACGCTCGCAAGCCTTGCGCGCGGCGAGATCGCACTCATGCGCGAAGGCAGCGAGCGCGCGTGGGTCTTGAAGCAGTTGGCCGACGACGGACGCGTGCTCGCGTTCCGTTACGAAGCCTACGAGCCGCGGCGCACCGTCCTCGATTGGATCCTTGCGTTCATCTTCTATGCCGCCATCGCGCTCATCCTGATGATGTGGCTGTGGCCGCTCACGCGCGATCTGCGGGCGCTCGAGCAGGCGACGATGCGCTTCGGGGACCGCAACTGGCGCTTCGAGGCGCACATCAAGCCCGGCTCGCAGATCTATCCGCTCGCGCAGGCCTTCAAGCGCATGGCGGTACGCATCGATGCGCTCATCGGCTCGCAGAAGGATCTGACGAACGCGCTCTCGCACGAGATCAAGACGCCGCTTGCGCGCATGCGTTTCGAGGTCGAGATGGCGCGCTCCACGAACGATCCGAAGCGCCTTGCGCAGCATCTCGACAGCATCGACACCGACATCGCCGATCTCAACCGGTTCGTCAATGCCACGCTCGAGTACGCGATCCTCGAGCGTGCGGAAGTGCCGCTCAACATCGCTGCGCATGACTTCACGCTGATCCTGCCGGCCGTGGCGGAATCCGTGCGGCGCGGTGCGCGCACCGAGCTGTCGATCGACTGCGTCGTCGACGAGCGCGCCCGCGAGGTGAGATGCGATGCGCATCTGATCGAAACCGTGCTGCGCAACCTGCTCTACAACGCGCTGCGCTACGCGAACACGCGGGTGGGCGTGCGCTTCGACGTTGGAGCGGAGCGCTATCGCCTCTGCGTCGAAGACGACGGGCCCGGCATTCCGGAAGCCGAACGCCGCCGCGTGTTCGATTCCTTCGTGCAGCTCAACGAGCCCGGTCGCGAGCGCAGCGGATTCGGGCTCGGGCTTGCGATCGTCAAACGCATCGTCGAGTGGCACGGCGGCGAGGTGGAGGCGCAGCAAGCCTCCCTTGGCGGCGCGGCGTTCGTGATCGAGTGGCCGAAGGAGCTTGGGCGCGAAGGATGAGGGCGGATGCTTCCCGAAGCGCATCCTCCCTGAAGAGAAGTCACGCGGTCCGCGACGCTAGATATCGAGCGTGATGCTGACGGGGCAGTGATCGCTGCCCATGACCTCGGCGTGAATCTCGGCCTTCTTGACCGCGTCCTTGAGCGAGGCGGACACCAGGATGTAATCGATTCTCCATCCCACGTTCCGCTCGCGCGCGTTGGTGAACTGGCTCCACCACGTGTAATAGCCGTTGCCCTGCTTGAACAGGCGGAACGTGTCGACGAAGCCGGCATCGAGGAATCGCTGAAAGCCTTCACGTTCCTCGTCGGTGAAGCCCTTGCGTCCGCGGTTCGCTTTCGGATTCGCCAGATCGAGCTCGGTGTGCGCGACGTTGAGGTCGCCGCAGAAGATCACGGGCTTTTTCTTCTCGAGCTGCTTGCAATAGGCAAGGAAGGCCGGATCCCAGTGCTCGTGACGGAGCTTGAGCCGGCTCAAGTCGTCCTTGGCGTTCGGCGTGTACACCGTCACGACGAAGAATTTCTCGAATTCCGCGGTGATCAGGCGGCCTTCCTCGGCAGCGTCGCGTTCGAGCTCGTCGGCGAACTTGTAGCGCTTGGCGAAGCTTTCCGGAAAACCGTTCACCACCGAGAGCGGCTCTTGTCGCGTGAAAATCGCGGTCCCAGAGTAGCCCTTCTTCTTCGCCGAGTTCCAATACTCGAAGTAGCCCGGCAGATCGATCTCGACCTGGCCGCGCTCGGCCTTCGTTTCCTGCAGGCACAGGATGTCCGGTTTGTACCTCTTCACGTACGGCACGAAGAATCCTTTCTTCACGACGGCACGAATGCCGTTGACGTTCCAGGAATGCAGCTTCATCCGGTCGTTCTCGCGTCGCGGCCGATAAAGGACGCGATTGTAGAGGCTGCGGACGAAGGGCAGTAGGCCGTAGCCTCGCGCGCGTCTTTGCTCCGATAATTCGCTCTCGACTTCACGACGAGGAATTCGCTTGAGCGCCGCTCCCTCTCTCGTGCAAACCATCTCCGAGCTCGTGCCGCAGGATGCCACTATCGTGCGGCTCGGCGCGCTGGCGAGCTTGCTGGCCGGGCTCGGTACCACCGTCGGTGCCGCTGCGGTGTTCTTCTTGCGGCGTCCTTCGGACCGCGTCCTGAACGCGCTCATCAGCGGCGCGGCAGGTGTGATGTTGGCCGCCTCGTTCTTTTCGCTCTTGCAGCCTGCGATCGAGCATGCCGAAGCGCGCGCAAGCCACGTCGGCTACGGCGTGCTCACGGTCGTCGCGGGCGTGCTGGCCGGCGCCGCGATGCTGTTCTACATCCATCGCTACAGCCCGCACGAGCACTTCGAAATGGGGCGCGAGGGGCCCGATACCGGGCGGCTCGGGCGGCTGTGGCTCTTCGTCATCGCCATCACATTGCACAATTTTCCGGAAGGTATGGCCGTCGGCGTGGGCTTCGCCGGCGAGGACGTGGCCAACGGCGTATCGCTCGGCATCGGCATCGGTTTGCAGAACATTCCCGAGGGGCTTGCGGTGGCGGTGTCGTTGATCGCCATCGGCTTCCGCAAGTGGAGCGCGTTTTGGGTCGGCTCGTTGACGGGGCTCGTCGAGCCCGTCGGCGGGTTGATCGGCGCCACGGCCGTTTGGCTGGCCGAGCCTGCCATTCCGGTCATTCTCGGCATTGCTGCGGGCGCGATGCTGTTCGTCATCAGCGACGAGATCATCCCGGAGACCCATCGCGGCGAGTACAAGAATCTCGCGACATTTTCGCTGCTGACGGGGGTGGTGGTGATGCTCGTCTTGGATGTGTTGCTCAAGTAGGGTTCTGGGTGCTGGACTCTGGGAAGAGGAAAACGCCGCGCGCTTGGCTGCCGCTACGTTCTACTTGCTATAGCTTTGAGTCTACATTCGCGAAACGGACTACGGGCTACAGGCTACGGCCAGAAGGCGCGTCAATCGCGCATCTGGTGCCAGCTCCCAGTCTCCAGCCTCCCAGCCGCGTGTTACCTTTCCGCCAGTGACCTTGCTTGGAGTCGACTCACATGCTGCGACTTCCTACCGCATTCTTGTTCGACCTCGACGGCACGCTCATCGACAGCGTGTATCAACACGTGCTCGCATGGCACGAGGCGCTTTCGAGCGAGCAGATCGAGCTCGCCGTATGGCGTATTCATCGCAAGATCGGCATGAGCGGCGGCCTGTTCGCCAACATGTTGCTGCGAGAAACGGGACTGAAGATCGAGCCCGAGCGCATCGAGCGATTGCAGCAGCATCATGCCGCTGCCTATCGTGCGCGCATTCAGCACGTGCGGCCATTGCCGGGTGCGCGCGAGCTCCTGACGTTCTTGTCCGAGGCCGGCATTCCGTGGGCCATCGCCACGAGCGGGCGGATGGAGACGGCCGGCCCGGCGATTGAAACCTTGGGCCTCGACATGAGCCGCGTGCCGATCATCACGCGCGATCGGGTCAAGTACGCCAAACCGGATCCCGACCTGTTCCTCGCTGCGGCCGATGCGTTGAACGTCGATATCTCCGCGTGCTTCATCGTCGGCGACAGCGTGTGGGACATGCTCGCGGCGCGTCGTGCCCGCGGCCTCGGTGTGGGGCTCTTGTCGGGCGGCTACGGGCTCGAAGAGCTCGAACGCGCCGGCGCCTACCGCGTCTTCGAAGATCCCGCGCAGCTCCTCGATCATATCGATGAGTTGGGCGCGAGGCGCTGAACGGTCTTCTTGCCACGGAGCCTTCTCGCAGCGGGCTGGACTACAGCCTACGGCGACTTGAGTCGATGACAGCCGTACGCCCGCTACGTGGAGCTGCGCTCCAGTTCCACTTTGCCGTCGAAATCCGCCTTGAGCTGCAGCGCGGGCAGCTCGAGGGTCATCCTGACGGGCAATGACTCGTCGCCCTGGAGTCGGCCTTCGCGTAATGCCTGCTCGACCGCGTGCTCGATCTCGCGTTGCGAAGCGATGCCGACCGTCTTGAGAAAGCGACGGATGCTCAAGTTGAACGTTTCCTGATCCATGTGAGGCTCCGGACGCGCGCATGCAAGATGCTCAAGGAGAACAGGAGCCATCGACCAAGGGAATAGGTAAATCGCGAGCCGAGAATTGCGTGCGGCACGAATGAACGCTTACGGCAGGCGTCTGCTTCTGGCCGTAGCCTTGTAGCCCGTAGCCCGTAGCCCGTAGCCCGTAGCCCGTAGTCCGTAGCCCGTAGCCCCTCATGACGCGTTGGCGTCCTTCCCGCTGAAGGCTCTGATTACAGCCTACAGTCTACGGCCTGGACTCTAGCTGCCCGTATCATTACCGATTCGAGATCGCTATTCGTCTGGGCCTTGCGTATGCGGTGTTCGTTTGAGACGGCAGTCATTGTGCTCGCGTATCGCTGGGCGCGCGCCTTTTTCTTGGCGCTCGTTTTGGCGCCCCTTGCATTGCAGGCACATCCGGGTGCCGTCGACAGGGATGGTTGTCATTACGACCGCGCGAAGCGCGAGCGTCATTGTCATCCCGCGCGAGTGCAGCGCGCGCCGACGAGCTCGCCGCGCGCGGGCGATGAGGGCGTGTTCGACGGACCCGTCACATGGGTCAGCGACGGCGACACGCTGCGCGTGCGGGTGCGCGGCAATGAAATGGATGTGCGTCTGGCCGATATCGATGCGCCCGAGCGCGACCAACCGTACGGCTGGGAAGCCAAGCTCGCGCTCATCGATCTCGTCAGAGGCCGGCATGTCGTGCTCGTGCCGCGCGACGTCGATCAATACGGACGCATCGTTGCATACGTCTGGGTCGAGGACCTCGACGTCAATCGCGAGCTCGTCAAGCGCGGTGCCGCTTGGTTCTATCCGGAGTACGCGCGCAGCGCCGACCTCTATGACGAAGAGCAGCGCGCCCGCGATGCCCGTGTGGGTCTTTGGGGGCTGCCGGTGAACGAGCGCGTCGAGCCGTGGGAATGGCGTCGTCAGCGCCGCGAAGCGCGCGAGCGTTAGGCCGCGACGAGAAAGCTGCGTGCCGTGCGATCCGTTGCGACAGCAAGCGGTTTCCACGAGAATGGCGGCCCATTGCGCGATCCCGCTGCTAATCAAGTTTTTTTCGGAGGCACGATGGTCAAGGACCGTATGACAGTCCTGTCGGCGATGATGGAGCAGGGCGTCATCCCCGTTTTCTATCACCCCGACGTCGAGGTCTGTAAGAAGGTGATCCAGGCCTGCGGCAACGGCGGTGCCAAGTGCATCGAATTCACCAATCGCGGCGATTTCGCGGCGCATACGTTCTACGAGGTCGCGCGTTATTTCGACAAGGCGGATCCGAGCATCATCATGGGCGTCGGCTCGGTCGTCGATGCGCCCACGGCGGGAATCTACATCGCGAACGGCGCGAAGTTCGTGGTAGGCCCCGTGCTCAACCCCGACGTCGCCAAGGTGTGCAATCGACGCAAGATCCCCTATTGCCCGGGCTGCGGCAGCGCCTCCGAGATCGGCTTTGCCGAAGAGCTCGGCTGCGAAATCGTCAAAGTCTTTCCGGGTAGCTCCGTCGGCGGACCGGATTTCGTGAAATCCATCCTCGGACCGTGCCCGTGGACGCGCATCATGCCGACGGGCGGCGTCGATCCTTCCGAAGAGTCCCTGCGCGCGTGGTTCGATGCCGGTGTCGTCGCGGTCGGCATGGGCAGCAATCTCATCACCAAGGAGCTGCTCGCCAAGCAAGACTATGCCGGCATCGAAGCGCGAGTGCGCGATACGGTTCAGCTGATCAAGGCCATTCGCGCCAAGAAGAAGTCATGACGGACAACGTGCTCGACATTCGTCCGGCGACGGAATGCCGCTGGGATTGTGCGGCGCTGGGTGAGGTCATGCTGCGCTTCGATCCCGGCTTCGGCCGCGTGCGCAACGCGCGCAGTTTCCAGGTATGGGAGGGCGGCGGCGAGTACAACGTGGCGCGCGCGATGCGCAAGTGCTGGGGCAAGCGCGCGACGATCGTCACGGCGCTGCCGATCAACGACCTCGGCTGGCTGGTCGAGGATTTCATCATGCAAGGCGGCGTCGATACCTCGCACATCATCTGGCGCGAGTTCGACGGCATCGGCCGCAACACGCGCGTCGGACTCAACTTCACCGAGAAGGGATTCGGCATTCGTGCGGCGCTCGGCTGCTCGGATCGCGCCAACTCGGCAGCATCGCAGATCCGTCCCGGCGAAGTGAATTGGGAAAAGCTCTTCGGCGAAGAAGGCGTGCGTTGGTTCCACACGGGCGGCATCTTCGCAGCGCTGGCGTCGAATACGGCCGAGACCGTGCTCGAAGCCGTCGAGGTCGCGCGCAAGTACGGCACGATCGTTTCGTACGATCTCAACTATCGGCCCTCCTTGTGGAAGAGCCAAGGCGGCAAGGAAGCGGCGCAGCGCGTCAATCGCCAGATCGCGAAGTATGTCGACGTGATGATCGGCAACGAGGAGGATTTCACGGCCTGTCTCGGCTTCGAGGTCGAGGGGCTCGACGAGCACATCTCCGCGATCGATCCGGCGAACTTCAAGAAGATGATCCTGACCGCCGTCAAGGAGTTCCCGAATTTCAAAGTGGCGGCGACCACCCTGCGTAACGCGAAGACGGCGACGTTCAACGACTGGTCCGCGATCGTCTATGCCGGCGGCCAGTTCTACGAGTCCATCGTGCGCGAGAACCTCGAAATCTACGATCGCGTCGGCGGCGGCGACGGGTTCGCGTCGGGGCTCGCGTACGCCTTCCTCGAAGGCAAGGGGCCGCAGGCAGCAGTCGATTACGGTGCCGCGCATGGCGCGCTCGCGATGACGACTCCCGGCGATACCTCCATGGTCAATGCCAAGGAAGTGGAAGCCGTCATCAAAGGGAAGGGAGCGCGCGTCATTCGCTGACGCGTTCGGGCCGCAGCCGCGGTGCGCATTGCCGCCACGGCTGCCTTGTCGTTTCTCATGCGCTCACAAGAGCGACTCGATCGGCAGCTTTTCGAGCACGCGCACGATCGCGCGGCGTGACCAGCTCGCATGCGGTTCGCGGCGGTGCCGCAAAGTCGTCATGTCCTCCTGCTCGATCCAAACGAGCTTGCCCGCATCGTCGAGCGCGAGCGTGAACGCGCGGCGCGGATCGATGCCGTGGCGGAAACCTGCCGCGAGCTCGCGCGCGAGCGTGCGGCTGCGGATCCAGACGCCCATTTCACAGTTGAGCTCGGCCGAACGCGGATCGATGTTGAACGATCCGACGAACACGCGCTCCTGATCGAGCACGGCCGCTTTCGTGTGCAGGCTCGCCCGCGACGAACCGACTCGGAAACGCTGCCAACGCTCGTCGAGTGCGGCCGCTGACTTGAGCTCGTAGATCTGAACGCCTCCTTCCAGCAGCGGCACGCGATACTTCGCATAGCCGCTGTGAACGACGGCAACGTCGGTGGCCGAGAGCGAGTTCGTGAGCACTTGCACGGTGGCGCCTTGCCGCGCCAGCGCTCGCAGCTCAGCCGTACCGCCGACGCCCGGCACGAAGTACGGCGAGATCAGCAGCGCCTCGCGGCTCGTCGCGCGAATCTCATCGACCATGCTGTTGAGCACGTGCGAAGCGCGGCTGCCGGCGCCGAGCGCTTTGTCTGGATCGTCCGCGACGACGCGTACGTCGCGCGACCACACCATTGGACCCGCGGTGAGGGCGGCGAGCTCATGCTCGTAACGCAGCAGCTGTTCGTAGCGTTGCCACGCCTCGCTCCGTGTCTGCTCTTCGAGGCGTGCGCGTTGCAGAGCGGCAGGCAGCTTGCGCCGCGCGTACTTGCGTAAGTGCGCGATCGGCACGGCAAGGCTCGAGCTCCAGTAGCGCTCGAATTCGGCCGCTGTCTGCGCGACGGAGGGACCCAACAGCAGGACATCGAGGTCGACGAAGTTCACGTTCTCGGCAGAGGAGAAGTATTCGTTGCCGAGATTGCGTCCGCCGCAGATCGCGATCGCCCCATCCGCGATCCAGCTCTTGTTGTGCATCCGGTGATTGAGCCGGCGTCCGCGCTGCGAGATTTCGGCGAGCGTGCGTAGCACACCTGAACGCGTGCGGAACGGATTGAAGATGCGCACCTCGATGTTCTCGTGCGCATCGAGCGCTTCGAGCGCGCGGTCGCGCGGACGAGCATCCATGTCGTCGATGAGCACGCGCACGCGCACGCCGCGATCGGCGGCGCGCACGAGCTCGTGCGCGATGAAACGCCCGGTCGAGTCGTCGCGCCAGATGTAGGTCTGCACATCGAGCGTGCGCTCCGCAAGGCGCACGCTGTGTACGCGCGTCGCGAAGGCATCGAAGCCGTCGGCGACGAGGCGGATCCCCGAGCGTCCAGGGTGCTGCGCGACGAGCTCGGCGACGGCAGCGGCAAGCCGCGACGCAGTGGCGTCGTGGCGATCGCCGCGATCGGGGCGGAGCTCGGTCGGTGTTAGCGAGGCGACATTCACGCCCCGCAAGCATAGCAGACGAGGCGTGCGCGACCGGGCGCGGTCGCGCACGCGCACCGATTACGACGCTGAGCGCTCGAGCGGCTGACGCACGCGTGCCGAGCGTGCCTCGGCGCGATGGTGCAAGCGGTTCACGGTGCGATGATTGAGGCTCGCTACGGCGTCATCGAGCGCCTTCGAGTAACACGCGCGAAACTCGGGCGTATCGTCCGTGGCGAGCCCGTGATAGCCGCGGCACACCTCGCGAGCGGCATTTTGGAGGCGCGCGTAGACGTGCGCAGCATCTGCTTCGGTCGCCAGCTCCGAGCGTCGATACTTGACCTCGCGCTGCGGCGCTTGTTCGGCGACGGCGAACGACGCTTGCAATCCGATGCTTGCCGCAAGTGCAGCACAGACGAGCACGCGGCGCAGCGAGGAAACGTAGCGAGTATTCATGATGATCTCCGGTTCGTAGGGATGTCGCCGGGATTGCGATGGGCAACTTGCGTTGCCTGTCGCTCACCCTTGCTCCCTTGATCCCGAAGGTTCGCGTCCGGTTACAGGTGCGGACGAATTTATCGCTCAATGCATCATTCAATCGGGCGCGGGCTCTGGGCGCTGACAGACAGGCTACGGACCACGGGCTACAGGCTACGGCCACCAGGCTCTAGGCCTGGGCCCTGGGTGTTGGCCAGAAAACGAGCTGGGACTACAGGCGAGAGCCAGGGCGACGCGCATTTTGCCTCTCAGCATTCATGCACGTCGCTCAACAGCGAGAGAAAAGAACGTTTCGTGTCGATGGCTGCCGGCTTGCAGCGCGCTTCACGCGCCGCAAGCCTACTTTTCTTTGCTACAGCCTACGGCCTCACGGTTCGCTGTGCGCCCTCAAGCCGTGATGTACCAAGATCTCCCAGACCTCCTCTGCGGTTTCGGCGTAATCGAAGAGTTGGAGGTCCGCCTTGGAGATCATGCCTTCTTCGACGAAGGCATCGAAGTTGATGATGCGCTGCCAGTACGCGCGATCGAAGAGCACGATGGGGACGCGCGGTGCCTTGCCCGTCTGACGGAGCGTCAGAACCTCGAATAGCTCGTCCATCGTGCCGAAGCCGCCCGGGAAGACGATGAGGGCGTTTGCGCGCATCGCCAAGTGCATCTTGCGCATGGCGAAGTAATGAAACTGGAAGGTGAGCTCGGGCGTGGTGAACCGATTCGGTATCTGCTCGAACGGCAGCTTGATGTTGAAGCCGATGCTCGGTGCGCCGGCTTCCCACGCGCCGCGATTGGCGGCCTCCATGATTCCCGGTCCGCCGCCGGTGGCGATGACATTGTCGCGCCAGCGCTCGCGCGGCGCGCGCGCACCGCCGCGTTCGGAGACGATGCGGCCGACCTCGCGCGCGGCTTGGTACCAGTTGACCTGATGCTGCATGCGTTCGAGCGCCGCACGTTCTTCGTCGGTGCGCGGCGCGGGCATGCTCTCGAGCATCTCGGGCGAGGGGACGCGCGCGCTGCCGAAGACGATGACGGTGGAGCGGATTCCCCAATCGCGCAGGAGCAACTCGGCCTTGGCGTACTCGAGCCCGAAGCGAAAGGCGCGCAGCTCATCTCGCAGCAGGAATTCTGTGTCTTCGATCGGCAGCACGTAGCTGGGAGAAGCGAGCTGTGCGGAGCTGTCGGAAGGGATGTTCGGGTGCGTATCCATGGACATACGGATGGGGTACGTGAAAAACGATGGAACGGAACGACGGAATCGGCCTCGTGCACGCCGTAGCCGTTTCGCTGAGCTTGGCGAGCACGCGCGAGTCCGATGTTCTCGTGGCGGCAAGGCGTCGCAGCGATGCTCGCGCCGACGTGTAGCGTCGAAATGTCTACTAGGCGAGCGGCAGCGTCAAGGAACTTAGTGCCGGCCTGCATCGCCGCGTATGCTTGCGCGCGGGGCATGCATGGGCGAAACCGCTCGCGCTTGCCTCAGATGGATGCTGAAGCGCCCATGGACACGCCAAGCGCTCGGCGGTCGCACACGCAGCGTTGCCGTCACCGCAGGTTCTAAGCTCGCTTCGAGTATGATCGCGCTCATGGCACGAGAAGAACGATGTCTAACCGACGCTTTCGTCGCCTGGATCAGAACGCGAGGGCACTTGGTTGCCATGTGTCTTGCATGCTGTCTGTACGCAGCGGCCGCGCAGGCACAGATCTACACCTGTACGGGTCCCGACGGCACGCGCATTTTCTCGGACCAGAAATGCGGGCCTGATGCGAAGGTCGTCCCCGGCATCACGACGAAGCCGCGGTCGAACAAGCCAGAGGCGACGTCATCGAGGCCGCAACGTACGCGGCGCCCGCCGGAAGAGCTCGAGCGCTTGCTCGAGGCCTGCAATGGCGGCGATATGAAGGCATGCACGGAGTGGACGCACGGCGGCGGTCCGGATTATCTGCGCGAGCAGGAGAAGCAGGCGGCGCTCGAGTGCGAGAAGGGTTCGCTCGCGGACTGCGAGCGCCGCTATTGCATGGACGGCATCACCGAGGAATGTCGGCGCAAAGTCCTCGCCGTTGCGAAGGTCACCGGGGATACCTGGTATCTGCGCAACCAGCGCTCGATCGCGCAGGGCGGTGTCGCGTACGACATCCGCTGCGTGGTGGAAGGCGTGCGCGTGATCCGGGATGCGACGGTCGAGTGCGCGGGGCTTGCGGGGCCGGCGCGCTGCGCGCTCACTCGTACGGGCGAGCGCTTCGCGCGGCTCGATCAGGCTGCTGCGGCGTTCTGCGCCAGCCGTTAGGCGAACATCGGCTCGCCGAGCGGTTCGAGGTCTTCCGAGCCGGACCGGCGCTCGGGTGCGGAAGGGCTCGCAGCGCCATCGCTCGAATCCGACTCTGGCTCCTCGAAGGGTGTGCGCGGTGCTCCGTCGCGATCGCCGACGGACGAAGCAAGCAGACCGGCGCTCAGGGCGAGCGATGCCAGCACCAGCGCGAACAGAGCAGCTCGATTCAACATGCGATGCGCCCTCACGAGTAGCGCACGTACGCATGCAAGGGCTGGTCCAGCCGCGTCAGTGCTCGATGTCCGAGGCGACGCTGTAAAGAAGTGCGACGCACGAGCGCTGCGTTATGTCGATTTTCTGGATGTATCGGGCGGCAGCGGAGCGCAGCGTCTACGGAAATCAGCGCGTCTGTTACGACTTTTCGGCTTTGGCGCTCGGGTAGCAGCTCGTCTGTTCAAGAGCTCGACACTTGCGCGACGATCCACGCTCGATCGTCGTGTAAGAGCGCTGCTGCTGCCCATGGCCCTGCTTTAGAATCGGACGCTGCTCGCCATCCAATTGCTGCCGCGCCGACATGGCTCAAAGCGTACGCATCAACATTTACGTGCAACCGCGCGCCGCGAAGACGGCAATCGCGGGGACGCATGACGGCTGTATCAAGGTGCGCCTGGCCGCACCGCCGGTCGATGGCGCGGCCAATCTCGCGTTGATCGAGTTCGTAGCCGAACGGCTCGGCATTGCCAAGTCGCGGGTACGGCTCGTCGCGGGCGCGAGCTCGCGCCGCAAAGTGCTCGAGATCGAGGGCGTGGAGGAGGCGGCTGTCGCAGCGGCATTGCGCTGAACGCAGGAACTGCCGCGTGGCAAGCAGCATTGAATCGGCAGCGTTTACCGCGGAGGTCCATCATGCGGAAGCTCGTCCTGAGCACGCTCGTCTTTCTGCTCACGGCATGTGCCACGGGCGCAACGAAGCGCCGCGGCAATATCTCGACGAGCAGACGGCCGCGACGATCACGGTGGTCAGGCAGCCCTGGATCTTCAGTCGTCAGGATGCCGCCACCGACAGGCGCTATCGCGGCTTCCTGCATCTTTACGCCATCGACGTCAATCGCATGGGCCATCACGAGCAGTACTTGGCTGCGCTCGTGTCGGAGGTTGCGCTCGCCTCGCCGGAGCTTGCGCCGCCGCGTCTCGAGCTCAAGCTGGCGGATCAAGTGTTGCTGCTCGATGAAGTCAATGCGGAGCCGCGCACGCTCGGGATCGCGCAGCCGATCGACAATACCTATACGTTGGGCGATCGTTGGTGGTACTTCCCGGTCGACAAAGAGACGCTTGCCACCATCGCCAATGCGCGCGAGCTCGATGCGGCGCTCGTGACAGTGCGAGGGCGCTTCGCCTATACGCTGTGGAGCGACGGCCGCGCGGCGCTCGCCGAGCTCACGGCGGTCTTGCCGTAAATCGTCCCGCTCGCCGCGCGCATAGCTCCGTTTACCCCTCGAAGCTGCGGGCTCGCTCGCGCGCCTCGTACAATCGGCGCATGCCGACCGTGCCCGAGAATGAGCAGCCGGACGCCCAAGCCGAACGCCGCAAACGACGCATCCTGATTGCGCTCTGGGTGCTGTTCTGGGTGCTGATGTTGACGGTCGCGTGGCAGGACCGCCTCTACGATCCTCGCATCCTTTGGTGGGAGCCGCTCTTGTGGGAGGGGAGCTCGCTGAGCGTCGGCACGCTCTGGCTGATCGCGGTGATGCGCTCGAGTCGGCGCACCGCTCAGCTCCTCGATCGGCCGCTTCAGTGGTTCGTGTTCTATCTGAAGTGGTTTCCCGTCGTGGCGGTTTTGTTCATCGCGGCGGTCTACGCCATCCGGCATGGGGTATACGGCCTGCTGGGTCGTTCTTACGTGCACGAGCCCTGGCACTACGTGCTCGTATACGAGTCGATCAAGCTATGGCTGTTTCTCGCGCTCTGGCTCGGTATCTTCTTCGCGCTCGAGTCCTTTCCGTTGTGGCAGGCCGAACGGCGGCGCTTGGCCGAGGTGCAGCGACTGCTGGCCGAGGCGCAATTGGCGCAGCTCAAGGCGCAGCTGCGTCCGCATTTTCTCTTCAATTCGCTCAACACCATCTCCTCGCTGATGCATGTCGATGTGACACGCGCCGACCGCCTGCTCGCGCAATTGGCGGAGCTGCTGAGGGCGAGCCTTAGGGTCGAGCGCGAAGAGCTCACGCCGCTTGCGGCCGAGCTTCGCCTCGGCGAGCTGTACGCGCGCATCATGGCCGAGCGGTTCGAAGGGCGTGTGAGGCTCACATGGGCAATCGACGATGAGGCGCTCGGGGGCTTGGTTCCTTCGATGTTGCTGCAGCCGCTCATCGAAAACGCGTTCAAACACGGGGTCGAGCACACGAGCGTCCCGGCGACGATCGCGGTTGCGGCGCGGCGTAATGGCGGGCAGCTCGAGATCGAGATCGTCAATTCCGGCGCGATCGTGGCCGCGCCTGGCGAGGGGATCGGCGTGAGCAACACGCGCGCGCGGCTCAAGGCGCGCTATGGCGATGCTGCCGCCTTCTCGCTCGACGTGCAGCCCGATCGGGCGCTCGTACGGATCGTCTTGCCATGGCAGGAGCGCACGTCATGATGCGGGTTGTCATCGCCGAGGACGAGAAGCACGCGCGCGACAAGCTCGCGCGGCTGTTGCAGCGACATGAGGATGTGGAGCTCGTCGCTGCGTGCGCCGACGGGTTGGAAGCGGCCGCGGCCATCGAGCGCCTGCAGCCCGATGTCGCGTGGCTCGATATTCAAATGCCTGGCTTGAGCGGCCTCGAGGTGGCGGCTCAGACGAGTGCGGTAGCGGCGCCGCTGTTCGTCTTCGTGACTGCATTCGACGAGCACGCCGTGCAGGCGTTCGATTTGAGCGCCGTCGATTATCTGCTCAAGCCCTACGACGAAGAGCGTCTCGACCGCGCCTTGCAGCGTGTGCGCGATCGTCTCCAGGATCGACGTGCGCGAGAGAACGCCGTGACGCTCGCGCGTGCGCGCACGCAGGCGGCCGATCGGCTCCTCGTGCCGGAGAAGGACGCGCTCAAGCTCATCGATGCCGCGAGCATCGAGTCGCTCGAAGCGGACGACAATTACGTACACGTGTGTACGGCTACGCAGCGCTATCTGCTGCGGCGCACGCTCGGCGAGCTGCTGGGGCAATTGGGCGAGGCGCGCTTCGTGCGCATTCACCGCTCCAGTGCGGTGAACTTGGACGCCGTGCGGTCGTTCACGCAGCTCTTCAAGGGCGACTACGAAGTCCAGCTCGCAAGCGGGCGGGTGCTGCGCATGAGCCGGCGTTACAAAGACGCCTTGTTCGCTCGGATCGCGCGCTAGCGCATCACGACGGTATGGCGGATGTCGCGCCGCCTGCTGTGCTCCGCTTGTCGCATTGTCGGCTCCGCTCGCCACATTCTCGCAGCCCGAAATCGATCGCCCGCATCAAATTGCGCGCAGACCCATTGATTCGGAGCGCCAGAGATGAGCCAAGCTACCGCGCCGACGACCCGATACGAATTTCTCGACTGGCTGCGCGTCATCGCGATTTTCGTCCTGCTCTTCTATCACACGGGCATGCTGTTCGTTGGGTGGGAGTTCCATTTGCAGAACGACGAGACGATCGAGGCGCTGCAGCGGCCGATGGAGATGTCGCATCGGCTGCGCATGCCGCTGCTCTTCGTGATCGCCGGGGCGGGACTGTGGTTCGCTTCACGCCGGCGATCGGCGGGTGCGGTCATGAAGGAGCGGACGCTGCGTCTGCTCGTGCCAATCGTTTTCGGCATGCTCGTCATCGTGCCGCCGCAAATCTATGTGGAGCGCCTTGCACGCGGGCAATGGTCGGGCGATTACATGTCGTTTTTCTTCGAACGCGTGCTCGCATTCCAGCCTTATCCGCAAGGCGACTTCAGCTGGCATCACCTTTGGTTCATCGTTTATCTATTCTGCTACGTGCCCTTGCTGCTGCCGCTCATTGCGTGGCTGAAGGGTCGCGTAACTCCGGCGCCGGGCGTATGGCTCTATGCGTTGGCGGTGCCGCTCGTCGTCAATGAAGCGGTGCTGAAGCCGCTATTTCCGGCCACGCATGCCCTGCTCAACGATTGGTATGTCTTCGGCCATTATCTGCTCTTGACTGCTTACGGCATCGTGCTCGCGAGCCTGCCAGGCGCGTGGGATTGGTTGGCGCGGCAGCGGCACCGTACATTGGGCGTTTCGGCGGTGGCGGCAGTCGCGTTCCTGCTGCTGATCGAGAAGGGCGGCGTCTTTCGCGGCACGATCGTCGAGGCGACGCTTGCGAACGTGTTCACGTGGTGCTCGCTGCTGACGCTGCTCGCGTATGGACGACAGCTGCTGTCGTTCGATCATCCAGTGCTGCGCTGGGCGCGCGATGCGAGCTATCCGATCTACATCCTGCACCAGACGGTGATGATGCTCATCGCGTATCGGGTGCTCGCCTGGCAGGCGGATCCGTGGACGAAGTTCGCGGTGGTGGTGTGCGGAACGGCGCTGGGATCGGCGGCGCTTTATGAGGTCGCGCGGCGCGTGAACGTGCTGCGATTCTTGCTCGGCATGAAGCCGAGCGGCTCCCGTACGGGCGGGAGCGCGCTCGTCGGTGATGCAGCACAAACGGGCCGATGATGCGGCCCGTGAGCGGTCAATACTTCGCGTAGCTCTTTTCTTCGACGATATTGGAGCCGAGCTTGGTATTGATGGTGCGCTTGACCGCGGCGCGATCATCGTTCGTGAAGTACACAGCGCGCGCGAGCTCGATGAATTCCTGATCGAATGTCTTCGCGCGCTCCTTGTCGCGCAGGCGGTCTTCGATGTCCCAGAGCTTCTCGTTGATCCGGCGAAGCTCGGCCCACTCCTTCGCAACATCGGCGTCGGCGTACGCGGATTCGCGCCAGGTCTGCTCCAGCAAGCCGAGCTCGGTGCGCACGTTTGCGAGCTTTGCAGGGTCGCTCATGCGTTCGGACTTGATCTGCAGGATCGTGATCTTGTCGATGAGCTCGCCGGGCGAGATCGGCACTACGATGAGTTGTGACATGGTCGTATCGGTCTGACGGCAAATAGAAACACCAAGCGCGGGCAATGCGAGCGCCGAGCTCGGCAGGTTGTTCGAGGTGCGCAGGATGCCAAGGTTCGCCGGACGATGGTAGTATCGATCGCATCGGCGAAGATCGCCCGGATTTTCCGCAAGAGAAGAATACCCAGACGGTCCCAAAGGACCGGAAAGGTTGGCAGTACTGGGCGCCAGCGGTCCGCGATCGGAGCCGACGCTAGTCGAGGCAACGCCAGTTTCATGGGGTTCAGCTTGGTGTCTTCGACACAATCCGCACCTGTTGCTGATGTCTGCGGAGAGAGTCACCGTCCGCTCGTCGTACGGTTCGGCGCGCTCGGCGACATGGTCATTTTGACGGTGCTCATCCGCGCGCTGCATGCGCGCTTCGGTCAGCCGGTCGACGTCATCGGCGCGGGTCGATATTGCTGGGAGCTGCTCGAGGGGCAGCCGGGTGTGGGCGAGGTGCTGTACCTCAATAGTCGGCGCGTTCCGTATTGGATCAACGAGCCGAAGAAGGCGATCGTGCGGGCGCTGCGTGCGCGCGGAGTGGGCCCTGCGTGGTGGGGACAGAGCAACGATGCGAACGGTCTCGAGCTGCTCGCGCGCGCAGGTTGGACCGAGGAATGGATTGCACGGGCCGGCAATTTCCCCGGCTTGCATGACCCGGACGGCGGCGACATCGCGTTCTCGGATCTGTTCTTCAAGTTCGCCGAATTCGACCCTCCGGCGCTCGCTGCTTCGGGGTGGGCGCAGCGGCCCGTTCCGCCGCATGTCGAGCCGATTCCCGAGCTGCGCGTGTCGCCAGCGATGCGCGAAGACGTGCAGCGTTGGCTGGCCGGCCTCGGGCTCGAGAGTACGCCGCTCATCCTCGTGCAAGCGGGTAACAAGCGCACCATGCGCTCGCGGTTGCGGCCGCACAATCGGCCGAGCAACACGAAGTACTGGCCGGAAGCGCATTGGGCGCAAGTGCTGCGCGGCTTGCGTGCCCAGCACCCGAAGCATGCGCTGCTCTTGCTCGGTGTGCCGAACGAGGCGTCCCTCAACGATTCGATCCTGGAGCTCGCGCAAGTCGACCGTGCATACAACGTTGCGCACGATTTGCCGCTGCGCCGGCTCATGGCCCTGGCCGAACGTGCGACGGGCATGTTGAGCGTCGATACCGGTCCGGCGCATGTGGCGGCGGCGCTCGGCTGTTCGCTCGTCGTGCTCTTCGGTAAGGCGAAGATCGATCTGTACTGTCCGCGCGGCCGTGGCGCGCGCGTTCGTGCGCTCGCCGGACGAGTCAATGGTGAGCAAGACATTGCGGGGATCCATCCGGACGACGTGCTCGACGCTTGGCTGGCGGTTGCCGGCGACGACTGCACGCGCGAGCGACCCGGCGCGCTATCCGTCGGCGCAGCCGCCGCGCCGGTCGAACATGCCTGAGCACACCTTGCTGCCCATTACCCTCATCGTGATCGCGCGCGACGAGGCCGCCGCCATCGGACGCTGCCTCGACAGCGTGCCGTTCGCCGCAGAGAAGCTGGTGATCGATTCGGGGAGCACCGACGGGACGCCCGAGATCGCGGCAGCTCATGGAGCGCGCGTCATCCATCAGTCCTGGCTCGGCTTCGGCGCGCAACGCAACTTCGGCGCGCAACAGGCGCAACACGACTGGATTCTGTATCTCGATGCGGACGAAGCGCTCTCGGCCGAGCTGGCCGAAGAGCTGCGCGCCAAGCTGCCGGCGCTCATCGAGAGCAATTGCGCCGGCGCGTTCCTGCGCCGGGAAACCTGGTTCATGGGTGCGCCGATGCGCTGGTATCGGCCGATGGCGCGCGAACGGATCGGGCGCATCTATCATCGCGGCCGCGCGCAGTGGACCGAGGTGCGAGTGCACGAGTCGTTGCGCTTCAACGGTCCGACGCGCCAGTTCGATGGCCGCGTCATTCACCTGCACAATCCCACGCTCGTGCACTGGCAGCTCAAGACGCTCGTTTATGCAGAGCTCAAGGCGCGCGATTGGCAGGATCGCTCTCGTCCGGCGGCGCTATGGCTTGCGCCGTTGGTCTTCGCGACGACCTTCTTCAAGGACTACATTCTGCGCTTGGCGTTCCTCGACGGGTGGCGCGGCTACATCGTGGCGCACGTGGCAGCCAACTACGCTGTGTACAAGCGCATGCGCTATTACGAAATGCTGCGCAATCCCGAATCGCGCACGCAGGCTGCGACATTGCTCAAGGAGCGTGGTCTCGAGAGGTAACGCGGGCAGCGGCGGCCTGTTTTCGCGCGCAGCGTTCGACTACGATACGCCGCGATTTCAGCGAGAGAGACCACGTTGAAGGTCGCGGTCATTCTAAGTACGTACAACGCGCCGGATCGGCTTGCGCCCACGCTCGTGGGTTACGCGGCGCAGAGCTATCGGGATTTCGACATCCTGATCGCCGACGACGGCTCGAAGCCGCAGACCGAAGCGCTCATCGCCGAGCTCGCCGAGCGGCATCGGCTGCGCATCACGCACGTTTGGCACGAGGATGACGGCTTCCGCAAGTGCCGCATCATGAATCAGGCCGTGCTCGCGACCGACGCCGACTATCTCATTTTCTCCGACGGCGACTGTATTCCCCGCCGCGACTTCGTGGCCACGCATGTGGAGCGCGCGCGTCGGGGCCGTTTCTTGTCCGGCGGTTATTTCAAGCTGCCGCGCGAAACCAGCGCGAAGATCGACGAAGCGGCCATTCTCGACGGCCGGGCGACCGACCCGAAATGGCTGGTCGCCAACGGCGTGCCGCGCACGCTCAAGCTGTCGAAGCTCTGGGCGCACGGGTGGCAAGCGGCCTGGCTCAATGCCTTGACTCCGACGCGCGCGAGCTGGAACGGTCACAACGCCTCGGGCTGGCGCACGGACATCCTGCGCGTCAACGGTTTCGACGAGCGCATGGTCTACGGCGCCGAGGACCGCGAATTCGGCGAGCGGCTCATGAATGTGGGTATCCGCGGAGTGCAAATCCGTTACAGCGCGATCTGCGTGCACCTGTATCACGACCGTCCGTATCGCACGGCCGAGGGACAGGCGCACAACCGGCAGATCCGTCAGCGTACCTTGCGGGAGAAGCTGACATGGACGGCGCACGGCATCGTCAAAGCGCCGTCAAGCACAGAGGCGCAGTTCGACGACGCGCGTCCTGCGCCCGACGTGCGCATTCGCCGGTTCGGCCCGCAATCCTGATTCGATACGCGGCGCGCTCGTCGTTACGGGCGTCGCCGTTGCAGCGCCATCATCAGCGCATCGAGCTTCTTGATGACGTCATCGGGCGTGATGAGATCCATGACGCCTGGCCGCTCGATCTTCATCGTCCACGGTAACTCGGCAGCCGGTTTGCCGAGCAAACGGCGCGCCGCCACGTCGTATTTGTCGACGCACCACTGCCGGCTGAGATAAGGGCCGCTGCGCGCCGGATTCGTCGCTGCGTACAGTCCCACCACCGGCGTGCCGACGGCGGTGGCCATGTGCGCAGGACCGGAATCCGGCGAGATGAGCACGGTGGCGCGCCGTAACGTCGCGAGGAATTCGAGCAGCGTGTCCTGCCCGATCGTGTTCAGGCAAGGCTGCTTCATGTGACGCTCGATCTGTTGTCCCATCTGCCGCTCGAGCTCGCTCGGTCCGCCGCAGAGCACGATCTTCAGCCCGAGGTGACTGGCGGCATAGTCGGCCACTTCCGCGTAATACTCGGCCCGCCAATTGCGCAGCGGATGACTGGAGCAAGGGCTGATGATCAACGCCCGTTCGCCGTTGGCTATCACTTTGCGTGCGTAACTCTCGGCGGATTCGGGTATCGGAATGCCCCAGCGCAAGAGCTTTTCGTAGACGCCGAACCGCTCGGCAAAACCGAAGAGCGAATCCATGACGTGTTGGCGCTCGGCGGGACGGATCCGATGCGTCGTGAAGAGCCATTGCAGCTCGCGCGCGCGCTTGCGATCGAAGCCCAGCTTGACCGGCGCGCGCACGGCGGTCGACAGCACGCTCGCACGCAACGCGAGCTGCATGTGCAGCAGGACATCGAAACGACGTTGCTGCAGCGTTTGGCGCAGCGTCCGATATGCGGCCACCGTCTTCTTCTTGTCGACGACGATGAACTCGATGTCCGGGATGTGGCCGAGGAGCTTTGCCTCGATGCGGCCGATGATCCAGGTGAACGAGGTGTTCGGCCAGGCGTGCTGCAGCGTGCGCACGACGGGCAGCACGTGGCAGGTATCGCCGATCGCCGAGAGGCGCAGGATACAGACGCTGCGTGGAGGCGTGTCGAAGGGCGAGGACATCTGATCGAAGGAGCGAGCTCGCGGCAATCGGTTAGTTCATCGTGATTCGGCACCTTCTTGCGCGTCAGCCGTTCGAGCTCTCTTGCGCCACCATCGAGCGGCGAGATCGGTCATAATTCGGCTGCGTGCACTGGGCGCATCGGTCAATTGTATGGGATCGATCGCTCCCGTGCCTTCGGTCGTCAGCAAAGTCCAGAGCCGCCCGCCGCTCAGCACCCGTCATGTCGCCGATCCAAGCGCGGACCCAGCCCATCGAGGGCGGTTGCATTCTCTACGATGCGACAAGCATGCACATCGCGGACGCGTCGCTGTTCGACCTCGCACAATGGGCCGCACGCGGCGCGCTCGAACAGGTCGTCGGCGGCCGAGGATCGGTTGCGATTCTCAAGCACGACAGCGAGCGCTGGGTGCTCAGGCACTACCGTCGCGGCGGGCTCATCGCGCAGCTCTCGCGCGACCGCTATCTCTGGCTCGGCGCCGAGCGCACCCGGTCGTTCAGCGAATGGCGCTTGCTTGCGCACCTGCTCGAGCTGGGCTTGCCGGTGCCGCGGCCGATCGCTGCCCGGTATCTGCGCTCGGGGCTCACCTATACCGCCGATCTCCTGACGATGATGCTCGAGGACAGGCGCACGCTCGCGCAGGCGCTCAGTGCCGGCGATGTCGCCGAGCAGCTCTGGCGCGATATCGGGCGCACCGTCGCGCGCTTCCATGCGCACGGCGTGCATCACGCCGACCTCAACGCACACAACATCCTCTTGCCGGCGCGTGCCGATGCGCCATCTGACGTCTATTTGCTCGATTTCGACCGCGGCCGCATTCGTGCACGCGGCGCGTGGGAAGAGCGCGTGCTCGCGCGCCTGAAGCGATCGCTGGAAAAAGTCTCGGGGCAGGCAGGGCGCACCTTCGACGAACGCGCTTGGCGGTGGCTGCTCGACGCCTACTCGGCGGCGCTCGCCGAGGCGGGCTGACAGCTCAGCGCTTCGCGTAGTAGTCGGGGTAATCCTCGGACAGCCCTTTGAAGCGCCTGTGAATCCACAGGTATTGCTCCGGCACCTTGCGGACGTGCGCTTCGATGAGCTGGTTGAACGTGAGCGCGTCCTGATACGGGCTGTCCGTCGAGAAGTTCTCGATCATCGGCTGGATGACCATACGGTAGCCGCGCGTGCCGGGCAGGCGCTCGGGAAAGTACGGCAGCACCGCTGCGCCGGTCATGCGCGCGAGCCGAGACGTCGCCGTGTTGGTGGCGGCGGGAATGTTGAAGAACGGCACCATCTCCGCGCCCTTCTTGCGATAGGCCTGATCGGGCGCATACCAAACCGGTTCGTTGCTCTTGAGCGCAGTGACGAGCGTGCGCACATCGTCGCGCGGAATCGCGCGCTTTGCCTGCCGGCCGCGATTGCGGGCGAGGAAGCGTTCGAGCACCTCGTTCGCGGTCGGGCGATACATGATGTTCGTGGGCATGCGCGCGCAGAGCGCGCGGGCGCCGATCTCGAGCGTCGTGAAGTGGGCGCTCAGCAGAATGGCGCCGCGGCCGCGCGCGAGGGCGGCTTCCAGATGTTCCTGTCCCTCGAGGGTCGTAAGTCGGCGGATGCGTTCATCGGAGCTCCACCAGGAGATGGCGGTCTCGAACAGCCCGATGCCGACGCTTTGAAAATGCGCCTTGAGAATGCGCTCGCGTTCGGCGCCCGAGCGTTCCGGGAAGCAAAGCTCCAGATTGCGCCGAGCGATGCGCACGAACGAAAGCGGCAGACGCACGAGCGCAGCGCCGATGGCGCGGCCGAGCCCAACCAGCAACGGATAGGGGAGTGGCTCGAGGATGCGCAACAGCCCAAGCGCGAGCCACGTGGGCCAATAGCGCGGATGAGCCAGGGCGAGCAGTCGTGGGCGGCGCACGGCGTCAGACAAGAGAACGGCTCCCGATTCGGCAACTCGACAGCGGCAAATCAAGCGCGCCATTCTGACGGTCAGCGCTCGACCGTCAACTATCCTTGCTGCTTGGCGTAGGGATCCACGCCGTTGCGCTTGAAGCGCTTGTAGGCCCAGAGGTACTGCTCGGGGTAGCGCCGCACGTGCGCCTCGATGAGCTCGTGGAAACGCCGCGTGTCTTCGACCGGATCGTCCGTCGGGAACGGGTCGAGCGGCGGATAGATGCGCACGATATAGCCGCGGTTGTCGCGGCGGCGCTCCGGGAAGTAGGGCAGCACCGGTGCGCCCGAAATGCGCGCCAGGCGCGAGGTCGCAATGTTCGACGCCGCCGGCTGGCCGAACAGCGGCACGATGGCGCTGTTCTTGTCGGTGTAGCGTTGGTCCGGGGCGTACCACACCGGAATGTTGTTCTTGAGGTTTTGCAGCAGGTCGCGCACCTGCTCGCTGGAGATGGCCTGGACTGTGTGGCGGGCGCGCCCGCGGCGCGAGAGCTCGGCGATCAAGGCGTTGCTCGGCGTCAAGTACATGATGCTCGTGGGGCCGAGCAAGGTCAGGGCCCGCGCGCCCATTTCGAGCGTGGTGAAGTGCGCGGTGAGCATGAGCGCGCCGCGACCTTGCGCGAGCGCGGCCTGCAAGTGCTCGACCCCTTCGAATTCGATGAAGCGCCGCAAGCGCCGATCGCTGGCCCACCAGACGAGGCCTGTCTCGAACAGGGCGCAGGCGAGCGCCTGGAAGTGCGCGCGGACCAGCCGACGCTGTTGAGCTGCGTCGAGCTCGGGCATGCAGAGCGCGACATTGATCTCGGCGATGCGGCGGTCGCGGCGGCTGCACGCATAGGCGAGCGTGCCGACCACCCGGCCGATCGCCATCTGGGCGCGCAGCGGCAGCAGATTCACTGCGCGCACGAACGCGAGCCCCAGCCAAACCGGCCAGTAGCGTGGTCCCAAGAAGCGGTAGAGCGGAATCCGTTCAGGAGTCCGCGCGCGCTGGGCGCGTGATTCGGTGGACGTCGAGGACATTCCTCAAGCGAGCTGTCAGAGACGATCGCCGCAGCCGTGCCCCTGGTTCGAGTACCATGCCGGCTCTCGTGCGAGTCGAAAAAACCAATAGTAGCGTATGAGCGGAGATCGGCTTTAGCCCATGCTCGAGCGGTTGTACAGCGTTCTCGTCTACCTGGCGGCGCCGCTCGCGCTGTTGGCGCTTCTCTGGCAATCGCGCCGCGATCCGAGCTATCGCGAGCGTCTCGGTGAGCGCTGGGGCTTTACCGTCGCGCGCTTCGAGCGTGCGCCGTTGTGGGTGCATGCGGTGTCCGTCGGCGAGGTGCAGGCGAGCGCCGTCCTGATCCGTGCGCTCCAACGACAGTATCCCGAGCGGCCGCTCTTGGTGACGACCGGGACGCCTACCGGTGCGCAACGCGTGCGGGCGCTGTTCGGCGAGCAGGTGCGGCACGCCTACCTGCCGTACGACATGCCGGGCGCCGTGCGTCGCTTCCTCGATCGTGTGCGGCCCGCGATCGGCATCGTCATGGAAACGGAGATCTGGCCGAATCTCTTCCGCGAATGCCGCCGGCGCGGCATTCCGCTCGTCATCGCGAGCGCCCGTTTGTCGGAAAAGTCCGTGCGGCGCTATGGCCGCTTGCGCTCCCTCACGCGGGATGCGCTGACGACAGTGCTCGTAGCCGCGCAGACGGAAGTTGATGCCGCTCGCTATCGCGCGATCGGCGCAGCACACGTCGCCGTGGTCGGCAACGTCAAGTTCGATATCGAAGTGGCGGCCGAGACGATCGCTGCGGGACAGGCACTGCGTGCTGCACAGATCGGCGGGCGCCCCGTATGGATTGCCGCCAGTACCCACGAGGGCGAAGAGCAGCAGGCGCTCAGCGCGCACCGCGCGATTCAGTGCCGCCTACCAGATGCATTGCTCATCCTGGTGCCGCGCCATCCGCAGCGCTTTGCGGACGTGACGGCATTCCTGACCGAGCAGGGCGTGCGCTTCGTGGCGCGCTCGCGGGGGCAAACCGCTGCGCCGGATACGGAAGTGCTGCTCGTCGATACGCTGGGGGAGCTGCAGATGTTCTACGCCGCCGCCGATGCGGCTTTCGTCGCGGGCAGCCTGGTGCCGATCGGCGGCCACAGTCTGCTCGAGCCGGCGGCGATCGGCTGCCCGATCGTGACCGGACCGCACAACTTCAACGCGCCCGACATCGCTCGGTTATTCATCGCAAACGGGGCCGCCATCGAAGTGGCGGATGCAACTGCGCTGGGCGAGACGTTGGTCCGGTTGCTCCTTGCGCCGGATGAGCGGGCACGAATGGTCGGTAAGGCGCGGGAGATCGTCGAGCAGAATCGCGGTGCGCTCGATCGCGTGCTCGCGATCGTCGCACGAGAGCTGAACGCTGCCCGCGCCGTTTGAGGCGCGGGCGTCTGCGTTATTCCTTCAGCAGGGCGTTGATTTCTTCGAGATCGCCGACGCCGAGCGTTCCGGTCGCCAGCCGCAGCTGCAGCACGTTCAGAATGTAGTCGTAACGGCTGCGTGCATAGTTCGTCTGTGCGTCGAAGAGACGGCGGCGTGCATCGAGCACGTCGACCGTCGTGCGCGTGCCCACCTCGAAGCCCGCTTCGGTCGCCTGCAATGCGGTGCGGCTCGATTCGAGCGCTTGGCGCAGCGCACGCACCCGCGAGATTTCGCTCAGCACGCCAAGGTATGCATCGCGGGTGGCGCGCTCCGTTTCGCGCGCGACGCGCTCGAGACGCTCGCGGGCGGCGCGGTGCAAGTACACGCGTTGACGTACGCGCGAGGACGTCGCGCCGCCGGAGTAGATCGGCACCGTGATCTGAATCCCGATCGAATCGGAGAGCATCGACTGGTCGGCGGGCACTTCGACGCCCGGGCCGGCGATGCTGCGGCTGAGCTGCGTGCCCTCGTAATCCTGATCCGCATGGCGCGCCACGAGATCGATCGCAGGCAGGTGGCCGGAACGGGCGATGCGCACGTCCTGCTTCGCGATGTCGGTGGCAAGGCGCGCCGAGACGATGCGCAGGTTCTGCTCGAGCGCCGTGTTCACCCACTGCTCTTCGTTTGCGGGATCCGGCGTCTTGAGCGGGATGTCGTCGACCGGCGCGGCCAGCTTGTCGAAAGGCTCGCCGGTGAGCTCGCGCAGGAGCTCCTGCGCGGTCGCGAGATTGCGCTTGGCTTGAATGAGGTTGGCAACCGCCTGGTCATGCGCGGCGCGCGATTCCTGGACGTCGGTGATCGCGATCAAGCCGACCTCGAAACGCTTCTCGGCCTGTTCGAGCTGGCGCGCGAACGCTTCGAGCGCCGCTTGTGCCGCATCCACGGTGTCCTGCGCCGCGAGCACATTGAAGTAGCGCTCCGCGGTGCGTTGGATCAGATCCTGATGGGCTGCCTGATAGTCGGCCTCGGCTTGGGCGACTTGGGCGTCGGCGCGCTTGAGCGTCGCCCACTGATCCCAGCGGAACAGGGTCTGACGCAGCTGGATGGCGAACTGATACCCATCCGAATCGCTGTCGGTCGTGATCGTCACGGGCACGAGCTGCGGGTCGTTTTCGTTGAGCCGCTGCAGCTGCGTGCGCGAGAACTCTTCTTCGCTCTTCGAGTAACTGCCGCTTGCTTCGATCTGCGGCAACAGCGAGGCGAGTGCCTGCGGCTTCGACTCGCGGCTTGCCAGCCGGTTTGCATCCGCCTCGCGGATGATCGGATCGTTCTGTAAGGCGCGCCGATAGACTTCGAGAAGATCGGCTGCAGGCGTCGCCTGGGCTAGCGCCAGCAGACCACATACGGCCGCGATGTGTGCTCGTAACTTCATTTTCTTGTACCCATGCGCCGCGCGGGCGCCAGCTATTGCCACACGAGACACTTCAACACAGTTGTCCCGCTCGCTGTTGCACCCCACCCGATGAGCGGAGCGGGAAAGCAGCAATCATGACACGGTGCGCGTTAGCGTCGATCGCTAATCGAGCACGCCGCGTCACGCGCGCTCGGCCCTTTGGACGCGCTAATAGGTCGGAATGGTTGCATCGACGTCGCGCGACCACGCCAGGATGCCGCCAGCGAGATTGACCGCGCGGAAGCCATTCTGTTGCAGGAATTTTGCGACTTCGAGGCTGCGCCGGCCCGAGCGGCAGAGCACGACCGTTTCCTTGCTGCGATCGAGCTCGCCGAGGCGCTCGGCGATTTCGCCCATTGGAATGTGGACCACACCGGGCACGCTTGCGACGTCCAGCTCCCAGGCTTCGCGAACGTCAAGTAATGTCAGATCCTCGCCGCGCTCGCGGCGCGCCACGAACTCTTGCGGGGTGATCTCAGGGACGGACATAAGAAAGGCGACCAGTGATTGCGAATCCGCCAGCGTGAAGGCGCGCCGCGCCGTCGCGTCTGGTCCAGGCTAGAGCCTACCGCGTCCAGCCTAGAAGACAAACTTCGGCGGTTGCGGAGCGTTGATCAGCGGGTCGATCACCGTTTCGAACAAGCTCTCGCGAGCCCACTCCCGCTCGCCGAGACGCGTCACCTTCCAGGCTTCCATGACCGGCGCGCGGCCGACGACGACCACGAGACGTCCGCCGATCCTGAGGGCGCGCTGGAAGCGTTCGTCGTAGAGCGGTAGGGAGCCGGTTACGGCGATGACGTCGTACGCGTTCTGCTCTTCGAGCTGCATGCCGTCGGCCTGCTCGACGCCGACGTTATTGACGGCGGCCGCGAGCAAATTCGCACGCGCAAGCTCGACCAGCTCGGGGAAGATTTCCAGGGCGCGCACGCGGCTCACCAGCTTGCCGAGGTAGGCAGCGAGGCAGCCGGTGCCCGCACCGACGAGCAGGGCAACGTCTTCCGGGTTCGGCGCAAGCGCCTGCAGGATCCGTCCATGCACGAGCGGCGGCAGAATCCGCTGGTTGCACGGAATGGGGATGGGCGCATCGGCGTACGCGACGCTCTTGTATTCAGCCGGCGCAAACATTTCCCGCGGCACACGGCGCATGGCATCGAGGACGCGCTCGTCGAAGACGTCTCCCGCGCGCACCTGCTGCTCGATCATCTGCTCGCGGACGTATTCTGGGCTCATCATGCAGGCATAAGCTCCTTCGACGACCGCGCTCGGCGCCCGGTCGTGAGAATAGAGAGTAGACGTGCTGTTCATGCCGCCATCTCGGGTGTCGGTTTCATTGACAGTAATCGGGAGCGATCCGGCCTGACGCACGGAGCGAGCGAGCACTGGCCCGCCTCGTCCTGGGTTCGCCAAATTGGGTTCGCCAGAAGCGGCCCGGCGCGGCGGGGCGACAGGGTACGAGCTTTGTGCACGCCCGACAAGCGCGTACCCGGGCCGACCGTCGGCCGCGACAACGTTTCGGTTTGCAGGGTTTCCCCGAAGCGCGGAAGCGCGTTGCGATCGGCGCGCCGACGCTGGCCGCCCAACCATCACGCCGATCACCATTATGGTCAATCCGTGCAGCAGAAACCGCGGCGTTCTATATCCTGTCGCACAGACAATAAGTTTGCGACGTCTCTCGTGCTGATTGCGCCCTTCGATTCGGGCAGTGCTCACGAGCCGCGCAAACGCGTGCGAGCGCCTGACGCGCGCACGATTCAAGGGGTGAAGGTTGAATTCGGCGGTTGACGTGAGCGCCCTCGAGGGGACTTTGGTCATCGTTTTCATTGTCACGTTCCTCGTGCTTCTCGGACTCGTTGCCGCACTCGCGGTACGCGTCCGGCGCGACAGCACGCTCAAGCGAGCTGTCGCGCAGTTCGAACAGATCGTGCAGTCGAGTCAGTACGCCGAGCGCATCCGTGCAGAAGGCGTCGCCCAATCGTTTGCGGACAGCGCCAATCGGCTGCTCGAACATCTGGCCATGAAGGATCTGCTCTTGAGCGAGCGCGAGCGCTCGCTCACCGGGCTGCTGAGCGGTCTCAACGAGGCAGTCGCGGTCTATCGCGACACGATCGTCTTCGCGAACGCGCAATTCGCTGCCTTGGCCGGTGCACCGGTTCAAGCGCTCGTCGGCCGCTCCATGCCCGAGCTCGTGCACCCGGATTACGCCGAGCTCGTCCGCGATCAGCTGGCGCGGCGTCTGGCCGGTGCGCCGGCGCTTGAGCGGCTCGAGCTCGAATTGCACCCGCAGACCGAACAGCGCGCGCGCCTCGAGCTGTCCGCGGTGCGGATCGACTATCAGGGTGGGCCGGCGCTGCTCCTTTCGCTCGTCGAAATGGGTCCGCCCGCGAGCGCGGCGCAAACGTCGTCGCGTCATCGCTCGACGGCTTGGGAGACGCTCGATTCCTTGGGCGACGGCATCATCACGACCGACGTGCGCGGCCGTATCGACTACGTCAATCAAGCGGCCGAGCAGCTCACCGGCGTGCCGGCCATCGAAGCCGTCGGCCAGACGCTCACCGACATCATCACGCTCGTCGATGAGAGCGATCGGCGTTCGCTCGGCGATCCGGTCCGTCATTGCCTGGCGACGCAGACCAAGGTCACCGTCGGACGGCGCGGATTGCTCATCTCGCGCGGGGATGGGCAGGAGCGTTCGGTCGAGCTCACGGTCACGCCGCTCAAGAATCAGCGGGGCGATCTGATGGGCACGGTGACGCTCGTGCGCGACGTGACCGAGCTGCGCGGCTTGACGCGGCAGATGTCTTATCAGGCGAGCCACGACGCCTTGACGGGTCTCGTCAATCGACGCGAGTTCGAGCGCAGGCTCGATGAGGCCATCGAAGTCGCTCACACGAGCTCGGCGCGTCACGTGCTCTGCTATCTCGATCTCGATCGCTTCAAGGCCGTGAACGACAGCTGCGGCCACATCGCGGGCGACAACATGCTGCGCGAGGTGGCGGCGCTCATCAAAGAGACGGTCCGCGACTCCGATACCGTGGGACGGCTCGGCGGCGACGAGTTCGGCCTGCTGCTCATCGGCTGTCCGCTCGAGAAGGCGCGCCAGATCGCCGACGATGTCGTGCGCAAGGTCAACGACTATCGGTTCGTCTGGAAGGACAAGATCTTCAACATCGGCGTGAGCGTCGGGCTCATCGAGATCTCGCGCGAAAGCGGCTCCGCCGAGGAGCTCATGAGCGCTGCCGATTCGGCGTGCTACGTCGCCAAGAAGCGCGGCAATCACGTGCATGTGTATTCCGCGCGCGACGAGGCCGTGGCGCGTCATCGCGGCGAGATTCAATGGCTGCAGCGGCTGCAGACGGCGCTCAAGGAGAATCGCTTCGAGCTGCTGGCGCAGCCGATCATCGCCACTAGCGGCGGGGCGCGCGGACCTGCGCTCGAGGTGCTGCTCAGGCTTCAGGACGAGACGATCCCGGGCGGCATTTCGCCCGCCGAGTTCCTGCGTGCCGCCGAACGCTACCGGCTCATGTCGGATGTGGATCGCTGGGTGGTGCAGACGGCGGTCACCGCGTTGGGGCGCGGCAGCATCCGCCTGCCGAGCCAGCGAAGCCTCGCGATCAATCTCTCGGGCCAGACGCTCGGCGATACGCAGTTCCTCGAGTTCGTCGTCGATCTGCTCGATCGCACCGGCGTTGCGCCCGAGCAGCTGTGCTTCGAAGTGACGGAGAATTCCGTCATCACGAACATCGAGCACGCGCAGCGTTTCATCGGCGTGCTGCACAGCATGGGGTGTCAGTTTGCGCTCGATGATTTCGGCCGCGGCCTGTCATCGTTCGGCAATCTGAAGAATCTCTCGCTCGACTACGTGAAGATCGACGGCTCGTTCATCCGCAATCTCGCGGGCGATTCGGTCAATCAAGCGATGGTCGCGGCGATGATCAAGCTCGCCCGCACGCTCAACTTCCGCGTGGTCGCCGAACAGGTCGAAGACGACGGCTCGTTCGAAGCCGCACGGGTGATGGGCGTCGATTTCGCGCAGGGTTATCACCTGGGTCGTCCGCAGCCGATCACGCGGGCGATGGCCCAGACTGCCTGAGGAGCACTCTTCGCCGCTGCGGCGAGCCGCGGGATGCGCGGCCCCTGCGGGATGCGGCCGAACGAAGAGCTGCGGCCGACGTCCCAAGGCTCCCCAGGCGCGCCTACTCGGAAACGAAAACGCCCCGGCAGGTTCCGACCTGCCGGGGCGTGTGCTTTCGGTCGACGCGATGCGCGTTCGCTCAGAGGAGCGGCACGAGCAGCAGCGCGACGATATTGATGATCTTGATGAGCGGGTTGATCGCCGGACCGGCGGTGTCCTTGTACGGATCGCCGACGGTGTCGCCGGTGACGGCGGCTTTGTGCGTCTCCGAGCCCTTGCCGCCGAAGTTGCCTTCCTCGACGTACTTCTTCGCGTTGTCCCAGGCGCCGCCGCCGGTGCACATCGAGACCGCGACGAACAGGCCCGTGACGATCGTGCCGATCAACAGACCGCCGAGCGCGCGCACGCCGGCGCCATCGCCCATCAGGTAATTCAGGCCGAAGGCTACCAGCACCGGGACGAGGATCGGCAGCAGCGAGGGCACCACCATTTCCTTGATCGCGGCGCGCGTGAGCAGGTCGACGGCGCGCGAGTAATCGGGCTTGGCGGTGCCTTCCATGATGCCCTTGATCTCGCGGAACTGCCGGCGCACTTCGATCACGACCGAGCCGGCCGCGCGGCCGACGGCTTCCATCGCCATCGCGCCGAAGAGATACGGAATCAAGCCGCCGATGAATAGGCCGATGATGACGGCCGGATCGGACAGCGAGAACTGCGCCATGGCGCGACCGGTCTCCTGCAGGTGCGACTCGAGGTTGTGCGTGTAGTCGGCGAACAGCACGAGCGCGGCCAAGCCCGCCGAGCCGATCGCATAACCCTTGGTCACGGCCTTCGTCGTGTTACCGACGGCATCGAGCGCGTCGGTGATGTCGCGGACGTTTTGCGGCAGGCCGGACATCTGCGCGATGCCGCCGCCGTTGTCGGTGATCGGGCCGTAGGCGTCGAGCGCCACGATCATGCCCGTCATGGACAGCATCGCCGTCGCCGCGACCGCGATGCCGTAGAGCTCCGCGAGCTCATACGAGCCCCAGATGGCCGCGCACACCGCGAGCACCGGCCAAGCCGTCGAGCGCATCGAAACGGCCAAGCCCGCGATGACGTTGGTGGCGTGGCCCGTCTGCGAGGCCTCGGCCACGCGACGCACCGGCTTGAACTCGGTCGCGGTGTAGTACTCGGTGATCCAGATCAGAGCGGCCGTAAGCGCGAGACCGATGGCGGCACAACCGAACAAGGCGCCGGCGCGCTCGCCCATGAGCAGCTTGGTGACCCACCAGAACGCGATCAGCGCGAGCACGCCGGAGACGGCGGTGCCGCGATACAGCGCGCTCATAATCTTGCCGCCGTCGGCGGCCTTCACGAAGAACGTGCCGATGATCGAGGCGACGATCGAGACGGCGCCGAGCACGAGCGGGTAGAGCACGTAGTTGATGTCGATGACGCCGTCGGCGGAGGTGAACATGAGACCGCCGAGCACCATCGTCGCGACGACGGTGACCGCATAGGTTTCGAACAGGTCGGCGGCCATGCCGGCGCAGTCGCCCACGTTGTCGCCGACGTTATCGGCGATCACGGCCGGATTGCGCGGGTCGTCCTCGGGGATGCCGGCTTCGACCTTGCCGACGAGGTCGGCGCCCACGTCCGCGCCCTTCGTGAAGATGCCGCCGCCCAGACGCGCGAAGATCGAGATGAGCGAGCCGCCGAAGGCGAGACCGACCAGCGCGTGCAGCGCATGATCGTCGCTGACGAAGTTGCGGATCACCGCGAAGTAGCCTGCCACGCCGAGCAGGCCGAGGCCGACCACCAACATGCCGGTGATCGCACCGCCGCGGAAGGCGACCGTGAGCGCCGAGTTGAGGCTCACGCTCGCGGCTTGAGCAGTTCTTACATTGGCGCGTACCGACACGTTCATGCCGATGAACCCAGCCGCGCCGGAGAGGATGGCGCCGACGGCGAATCCGCCGGCGGTTGCCCAGTCGAGCGCCAAGCCCAGCACGACGAAGAGCACGGCGCCGACGATGGCGATCGTGGAATATTGACGATTGAGGTAGGCCTTGGCGCCCGCCTGAATGGCAGCGGCGATGTCTTGCATGCGCTCGTTGCCGGCCGACTGTCTGTTGATCCAGCCTACGGAATACACGCCATACAGTACCGCGAGCACACCCGCGGCAATGGCAAGCCAGAGAGCGACATCACTAGACATCAACTGATCCTCTTGGAGCCGGTCGGTTGTATGCAATTTCGAGGCGGCGGATGGAACAGGGCGCGCTTGCGCGCGCCCTGTCCGATAGACAAATCCACCGAAAAAACGGCCGGACTATAGCACAAAGGGTTCCTTCAACTTCTTCTTCACCGGCGCGTTCTTGAGCGTGACGTACTGCGGCAGACCGTCCTTGTAAGGCGGATAGTCCTCGCCGCGAATGAGCGGGCTCAAGTACTTGCGCGCCTTGTTCGTGATGTGGAAGCCGTCCTCGGTGATGTAGTCGCGCGGCAACATCTTTTCCTTGTTCGCAACATCCTCGAGCTTGGCGACGCCGATCTTCCACTTGTACGGATTGTTTTTGACACGAACGATTGTGGGCATCACCGAATTGTGGCCCTTCAGGGCGAGCTCCACCGCCGCCTTGCCGAGCGCATAGGCCTGCTCCACGTCGACCTTCGAGGCGATGTGGCGGGCGGCACGCTGCAGGTAATCGGCAACTGCCCAGTGGTACTTGTAGTTGAGGCGCGTCTTGACGATCTGCGCGATCACCGGCGCCACGCCGCCGAGCTGCGCATGGCCGAACGCATCGCGCAGACCCGCATCGGCGAGGAACTTACCGTCGGCATTCTTGACACCTTCGGACACGACGATCGTGCAGTAGCCGTACTTCTCGACGCACTCTTTGACGCGAGCGCAGAACTTCTCTTCGTCGAAGGTGATCTCGGGGAAGAGGATGATGTGCGGGCTCTCGCCGGCCTTCGTGGCGGCCAAGCCGCTTGCCGCTGCGATCCAGCCGGCATGGCGGCCCATCACTTCCAGGATGAACACCTTCGTGGAGGTCTTCGCCATCGAGGCGACGTCGAAGCCCGCTTCGCGGATGGACACCGCAACGTACTTGGCGACCGAGCCGAAGCCGGGGCAGCAGTCCGTGAGCGGCAGGTCGTTGTCGACGGTCTTCGGCACGTGGATCGCCTTGATGGGATAGCCCATCTTCTCGGCGAGCATCGAGACCTTCAGGCACGTGTCGGCGGAGTCGCCGCCGCCGTTGTAGAAGAAGTAGCCGATGTTGTGCGCCTTGAAGACTTCGATGAGGCGCTCGTACTCCTTCTGGTTCTCTTCGAACTTCTTCAGCTTGTAGCGCGCCGAGCCGAACGCGCCCGAGGGCGTGTAGCGCAGTGCCCGAATGGCGGCCGCGGATTCCTTGGTGGTGTCGATGAGATCCTCGTGGAGCGCACCGACGATTCCGTGCCGTCCCGCATACACCTTGCCGATCTTGTTCTTGTGCTTGCGGCAGGTCTCGATGACGCCGCACGCAGAGGCATTGATGACCGCGGTGACACCGCCCGACTGGGCGTAGAAAGCGTTTCGCACTGGGGCTTTCGGCATAGAGCTGGGTCCTCTTGTTGAGTTTTCTTGCAGAATGGCGCGGAAGCATAGCGAGAGCGCGCCGCGCTGGCGAGGAGATCGGGCGTGCGTTTTCCCGCCGCAGCGGCGCCCGTGAGCAGCGCGGACGAAGCGGCTTTTGGGGGCGACCCAGTACCCAGTCGCCCATCTTTTCTGTAGGGTAGCGGACCCAAAACGATGCTTCGGACGGTGCGCCGGAGCGCTCAATCGAACGAAGCGGTCTTGCTGGAAACCGGTTCGGACTCTGGCTTGCCCCGGTTGGACTCACCGGGTCTTACTCAAGAGGACTATCGACGATGCGTATTGTGTTGCTGGGGGCGCCCGGCTCGGGTAAGGGCACTCAGTCCCAGAAGCTGCAAGCGAAGTACGGGGTGCCGCAAATCTCGTCCGGCGATTTGCTGCGGGATGCTGTTGCGCGCGGCACCGAGCTTGGTTTGAAGGCGAAGGCCGCCATGGACTCCGGGCAGCTCGTCTCCGACGAGATCGTGCTCGGCCTGATCCGCGACCGGCTGGGTCAGCCGGATACCGCCAACGGATTCATCCTTGACGGGTTCCCGCGCAATATCGATCAAGCCAAGGCGCTCGAGGCGCTCTTGGCCGACATCGGCCAGCCGCTCGATGCGGTGCTGCTGCTCGAAGTGAGCCGCGACGCGCTCGTGAAGCGCTTGGCGGGCCGCCGCGTGTGTCCGAAGTGCGGCAGCGTGTACAACATTCACTCGCTGCCCGCCGGCGTGACGACCTGCGCGAAGGACGGCACGGAGCTGCAGCAGCGCGCCGATGACAACGAAGGGGTCATCGCAAAACGCCTCGAAGTCTACGAACAGCAGACACGTCCGCTCATCGAGCACTATTCCGACCTCGGTCTGCTGCGCATCGTCGCCGGCGAAGGCGAGCTCGAAGAAGTGTTCGAGCGCATGGAGGCTGCCGCCCTTGCCAAGCCAGTGCCGGCCGATCAGGTCTCGGTCGAAACCGCTGCGCCGCGCAAGGCCGGCAAGACCAAGTCGGCGAAGCAGAAGTCCGCGCCGGCGCGCAAGAGCAAGCCCGCCAAGAAGCCGGCGGCAAAGAGCGCGAAGAAGACGGCAAAGAAGAGCGGCGCGGCTTCGGCCAAGAAGAGCGTTGCCGCCAAGAAGAAGAGCGTCAAGAAGGCCGCGAGCAAGAAGCGTGCGGCGAAGTCCGCGAAGAAGGCTGTGCGGCGTACGGTGAAGCGGCCGGCCCGCAAGCAAGCGGCCCGCAAGACGGCCAAGCGCGCCGCCAAGAAGGTCGCTCGTCGCGCTCAGAAGAAGGCGGCCAAGCGCAAGGTCGCGGCACGGCGCGCGCCCGCCAAGAAGAAGTAATCGCTCAGTCGGCGCTTTCGGTCGCGACGCCCTCGGCGCGCGCGAGCGCAAGCAGGCGCTCGCCGACGGCATCGCGCCGCCAGCCTTGCATCAGCCTTTCGGTCCTACCGGAAAACACGAGCTGCTCGACATCGCGCCGGGTCGCAAGCAGCTCGGGACTCACTTTCAGCGAATTGGCGTGGCTGCGCACGAAGTCCATCAGCTTCGCGACCAACGCCAGCTGCGTGGGCTCCGGCCGGAACGGACGCGCGGCTTGCGGCTCGGTTGCCTTGGTCTGTTCGCCGCGCGCGACGATCTCGACGAGCTCCTCACCGCGCTTGCGAATCAATCCTTCCGGCAATGAGCGCAGGCGAGACAGCGCCTGAACGTTCTTCGGCATCCGTTCGCTGATCTCGCGCAAGGCTTCGTCCGACAGAATCCAGCCGCGCGGTTTGTCGTATTTGATCGCCAGCTCTTCGCGCCAGGCGGCGAGGAGCTTTGCGGTGGCGCGTTGCTCGGGGCGCAGCCGATCGAGTCCTTTGAGTCGCTTCCACGCTTGCTCGGGCTCGATGCGAAACGTTTCGATGCGCGCGAGCTCATCCGCTTCCTGTTCGAGCCAGGCGAGCTTGCCCGCACGCTCCAGCTCGGCGCGCAGATCGAGATAGAGCGCGGCGAGATACCGCACGTCGTCGGCAGCGTAGTCGAGTTGCTCGGCGGACAGCGGGCGACGCGTCCAGTCGGTCCGCGTATGGCCTTTGGCGAGCGCCGTGCCGAGACGCGCCGAGACCAGTGCCCCGTAGCCGATCTGCGCCGATTCGCCGAGCAGTGCCGCCGCGATCTGCGTATCGAAGAGCGGGGCGAGCGGTACCGCGTGCGGAGCGCGCGCCGCCAGCACTTCGAGATCTTGCCGTGCCGCGTGCAGCACCTTCAGTCGGGAGCGATCCGTCAGGAACGCCCATAGCGGCTCGAGGTCGGCGAGCGCGAGCGGATCGACGAGCACGCAATGCTCGAGCGAGGCGAGCTGCACGAGACAGAGCTTGGGGTAGTACGTGCTCTCGCGCATGAACTCGGTGTCGAGCGCGATGAACTCGCTAGGTGCGAGCGTCTGCAGCGCCTGCTCCAGCGCTGCCTGCGTGTCGACGAGCACGATCGGTTGTGTGCTCATGCGGGCATGCTCCGCGGGGCAAGAACGGGATTGGACCCGTGATCCGCACGGGCGCTGGCATCCGCGGGGTGTACAATTTCGATGAAGGGAGCACGCATGGGGCGTGCATTATAGGTGTCCGCGGCAGGTGCGCGATGCAGCGTCGCGGTCGCGCATCAGCGAGCAGTCCTTCGGCGTCCGTCTCGTCTCACACGATCCGTCGGGAGCTTCATGCACGTTCACATTCTCGGAATCTGCGGCACCTTCATGGGCGGCATTGCGGCGCTCGCGCGTGCGGCAGGCCATCGCGTCACGGGTTCGGATCAGAACGTCTACCCGCCGATGTCGGAGCAATTGGCGGCGCTCGGTATCGATCTGATCGAGGGCTACGACCCCGGGCAGCTTGCGCTCAAGCCCGATGTCGTCGTGGTCGGGAACGTCATGAGTCGCGGCAATGCGCTCGTCGAAGCGCTGCTCGAGAGCGGTATTCCTTACACCTCGGGCCCTGAGTGGCTCGCGCGTCACGTATTGGCCGGGCGTTGGGTGCTCGCTGTCGCGGGCACGCATGGCAAGACGACCACCACGAGCATCCTCGCCTGGATCCTGGAGCACGCCGGCTACGATCCCGGCTTTTTGATCGGCGGCGTGCCAAGCAATTTCCAGTCGACGGCGCGTTTGGGCACCGGTGCATGCTTCGTCGTCGAAGCCGACGAGTACGACACCGCATTCTTCGACAAGCGCGCCAAGTTCGTGCACTACCGGCCGCGCACCGTCGTGCTCAACAACCTTGAGCACGATCACGCGGATATCTATCCGGACGTCGCGGCCATCCAATGGCAGTTCCATCAGCTTCTGCGCATGGTGCCGCGTAACGGGCTGGTGGTGGCGAATGGTGCCGATCCCAATGTGATGAAAGTCATCGAGATGGGCTGCTGGACGCCCGTCGAGCGTTTCGCGGCCGACACCGCCGACGGTGCGACTTGGACGGTGCGCGCGAGCCCCGATAGCGATTTCTCGCGCTTTGCTATCGTGCAGGGAGGGCGGCACGTGTGCGATGTCGAGTGGTCGCTCGTCGGCAAGCACAATGCGCAGAACGCGCTGGCGGCGCTGCTCGCAGCGCGACATGCGGGCGTGTCGATCGAGCAGGCGGTGGCGGCGCTGCGCACGTTCAAAGGCGTACGCCGCCGGCTCGAAGTGCGCGGCGTCGCTGCCGGCGTGACGGTGTACGACGACTTCGCGCATCATCCGACGGCGATCGCAACGACGATCGACGGACTCAGGCGGCGCATCGGCGGCGCGCGTCTCATCGCGGTGTTCGAGCCGCGTTCGAACACGATGAAGCTCGGAACGCACCGCGATGCGCTAGCCGGTGCGTTGGCGGGAGCCGACGAGGTATTCGTGTATCAGGGCCCGACCGTGCGCTGGGATGTTCCGGCGGCAGTCGCGCCGCTCGGGCACAAGGCGCGCGTCGCGCAGGATGTCGATGCGCTCGCGCGAGATCTGGCGGATTTCGTCGCGCCCGGCGATCACGTGCTCATCATGTCGAACGGCAGCTTCGGCGGCATTCACGAGAAGCTGCTGGCGAGGCTGCAACAGAAATAGCGCACGCAGCCTTGTGCATGCGTGCGTCCGCGAGCGCGTCGTGGCGACCTTTCCGCTCTTTCCATTGCATGCGGTGCTCTTTCCGGGCGGACCGTTGCACTTGCGAATCTTCGAAGCGCGCTACGTCGACATGGTCAGGCGTTGTCTGCGCGAAGACGAGCCCTTCGGCGTCGCATTGATTACCTCGGGTTCCGAAGTCGGGCGTGCGACGACTGTCGCGATCGGAACGACGGCGCGTATCGTCGATTTCGATCAGCTGCCCGACGGCTTGCTCGGCATTCGCGCGCGCGGCGAGCGGCTTTTCCGCATTCATAAGGTGACGACGCAAAACGACGGCCTGAACGTTGCCGACGTCGAGCTTTTCGACGAGGAGCCGCGCGTGCCCGTCCCCGAAGAGCTCAATTCGCTCGTGGAGATTCTGCGCGAAATCTATCCGCAAGCACGCCTTCTGTACGACGACGCGCCCGCGCAGTTCGACGATGCGTGCTGGGTGAGCGCGCGGCTTGCGGAGCTGTTGCCGCTCGAGCTGTCCGAGCGTCAGACGTGCTTGGAGCTCGATGGCGGCGTCGAGCGGCTGCGCTATCTCGATGAGCTGCTGCGAACGTACGGTGCGCGCTCGTGAGCGCGTGCTAGGGCGACGAACGTCTCTGCGAAAGCCGGAAGTAGACGGCTACGAGCGTCACGAACCATACGAGCGCTGCCCAGCCGATGACACCGTCGTAGGTGCCGACCCATCTGGCGTGCTCGGCAGCAGCATCGACTTCCGTGGCGCTTCGTAACACTGCAATGGTGGAGACTCCGGCTGCGTGCAGGCCGATGCAGCCGGCAATTGCACCGGTGCGCAAGCGCACGAGCGAGAGCAATACGCCGAGCGCGAACAATGCGAGGAAGGAATCGATGAACGCGAGCGGCTCGGCGTAACGCTCGAACAGACGCGCAAGCACGAGAAATCCATGCTCCCAGCCGACCTCCTCGGCAGGCACGCGCAGGCGGCCGCCGAGAAAATGCAGTGCGGCGTAGAGCAGGCTCGGCGCGATCACGGCGGCAGCGAGGCTCGAAGTGCGCTGGACGGCGGTGAAGAGCACGCCGCGAAAGAAGGTTTCCTCGATGAGCGCGACAGTGAAGCCGGAGAGAATCGCGCCGAACACGATGGCGGGCCAGTTCCCGTCGAGTGCGGCGCGCGGCTCGCGGATGTCCAAGCCAAGCAGGAGCGCAACGAGCGGCGCCATCAACAGAAATCCGGCGATCCATCCGACGAAAAGTTGTCGCGCGAATTGCGTCCTCGGCAAGCCGTAACCAAGCGAATCGCGATTAGATAGCCCGAGCCTACGCGTCAGGAAAACAAGGCCGATGAGCGCGATCAGCATCGCAAGCCGGTTCATGACTCGATGCACCGGCTCGATCGAGATCAGCGCGACGAGCGACCAGACGGGATAGGTGAGCGCGGCGGCCACGACGAGGGCGCCGGCGAGAAGCGCAACGAACAGGAAGAAGGCACGCATGCCGGAATTATGCCTGACCTCGCGCGTGCGCCGCGTGTCGACGAAGCCAGGCTGTGGCGGTGTCGAAAAACTGTGGATATGCGCAGTTTGTCGTCGACCCGTGTGCGCGCCCGTGCGGTTGAATGTCGAACGGTGCCGTCATGCAACGTTTTGCCAAAGGAGCACGGTCATGGATCGATCGAAAGCGCTGGCCATCGTCTCGTCGCTTGCCAACGGAGTTCACCCGGTCACGGGTGAGGCCTTTCCGCCCGATAGTCCTTATCAAGCGCCCGATGTGATTCGGGCGCTCTTCATCGCGGCGCAGGCGCTCGAAGTGGCTGCAGTCGCGCCTGCCGCTGTCGAAGCCGAGGCGCGCCCGTCGGCGCCGCCGCGGACAGGCAGACTGCCGAACGTCGGCAAGCCTTGGACGGCCGAAGAGGACGAACGGCTCGTAGCCGAGTTCGAGCAGGGCCGTTCGCCTCGCGAGCTGGCGCGCGAGTTCGGCAGGACGCTAGCAGGTATCGAGGCGCGGCTCGAAAAGCTCGGCAAGCTCGCTCCCGAGCAGCGCGTGACGTCGAATCGCTATGGTGCACGCGCCGGAGGGCAGGTTGCAGGCACGAGCTGATGCTGCCTCAGCAACCCGAGCGACGCGACCGACGGAACTGGAATGTGCTTTACACGTTGATAACAGCCTCGAAACGCGTCTTTGACGCGCAACATATTGCGCTCAGCGCATGTTCCAATATTCTGTCGGAATGTCCGCTGCACAAGAATCTCTATGGAACGGATCGCTCCTCGCCACGGAGCCGAGGCGGGTCAATATCATCGGCAAGTCGAATGGCGTCGGCTTGTCGCGCGACATCGACATTTTGAGGAGCGCGCTGCAGCAGCTCGGCCATGAGGTCAACGTGCTGGCGATCGATTCGCAAGGAGCGGGCGATCGCCGTTCCACTTGGGTGCAATGGCGCACCAGGTTGCGGCGTGCATGGCAAGGTAGACGATTCAGCGAGCGCGCATCCGCCGACGTGAATCTACTGCTCGAGCATGTCTGGTTCCAGCATTTCGCCGATGCACGCTTGAACATCGCCATTCCGAATCCGGAGTGGTTCGATCGGCACGACCTCAGTTTCCTGTCGCACGTCGATCAGGTGTGGGCCAAGACGGCCTACACACGACAAGTCTTCGAATCGCTCGGGTGCAATGTCGCCTACGTCGGCTTCGATAGCGAGGATCGTTTCGATCCCAGCGTCGCCAAGCAGCGCACGTACTTTCACCTCGCCGGCAAGAGCACGATGAAGGGCACGGATCGTCTGCTGCAGGTTTGGAGCAGACATCCGGAGTGGCCGACGCTCACGGTCGTGCGCAGCGGCCCTGCCGCTCCCGAGGTCGCGAATGCGCCCAATATCGAATACATCAGTGGCTACATCAGCGACGACGCGGTAAAGCGCCTGCAGAACGAAAAGCTGTTTCATGTTTGCGTGTCGCTGGCGGAAGGCTGGGGGCACTACATCGTCGAGGCGATGAGCGTGGGGGCGGTCACCATCACGATCGATGCACCGCCCATGAACGAGCTCGTGACGCCCGAGCGCGGCGTGCTGGTTGCCTACGCTGCAAGCGGCAAGCAGAAGCTTGCAACGACGTATCAGTTCGATGAGGCGTCCTTTGAAGCAGCAATCGCGCGCACGCTTGCCTTGAGTGATGTAGAGTGCGCTCAGCTCTCCGCGAATGCGCGTAACTGGTTCCTCGAGAACAAGCGCGGCTTCGGGGGCAGGCTCGATGCGGCGCTGCGCGCTTTGCCTCTTTGATCGATCGCAGCTGCGGTATATCGTCCTGCGCGGCTAAACTTCGCCCTTCTGCCGGTACTTCGAGCCGCTCCGAGCGATGACACATCCAAGGATTTTCCGTGGCGCGCACCGTTGGTTCTGCGCGTCGGTGGCGATTGTTGCTGCGCTGCTCGCTGACAGCGTGTACGCGCGCGGCGTGAGCCCCTATCTGCCGCTCGATCTGCCGCCGTCCCTTGAGCAGGACATCCAGTACGTGTTGCTCCTCGGCGGGCGGCCGCTGACGCGCCGACCAATCGCTGCAGCCACGGTGCTCGACGCGCTCAGCGATGCGTGCCCGATCGATGCGTCGTTGTGCAGCCGCGTGCGCGCGTATCTCGATGCTTACATGGATACGTACGGCCTCACGCATGCCGCGGCGGAGCTCGCAGCGACGCGCGATTCCGAGCGGACGTTGCCGAATCGTCGCGGCATGGGGGTAGAGGATGAATGGGCCCTCTCGCTGCAGGGCTACTATCAGCTCGGCGATTACGTGCTGCTGCAGCTTGGCGGAATTGCGTATCCGGGCGAAACCTTGCCTGTCGGCTCCTGGCTCAGCATCGGCTATGAGTACGCCCAGCTGGATGTCGGATATCGCGAGCATTGGTGGTCGCCGCTCAGGGACAGCAGCATGCTGATCGGCACGCAGACGCAGCCGATGCCCGGTCTTACGCTCTCGAATTACACACCCATCTCGCGGCTCGGTCTGCAATACGAAGTCTTTCTAGGACGCATGTCCTATACGGACAACATCGCGTATCAGGGGCGCACGACGAGCGGTTATCCGCGACTGGCGGGAGTGCATGTGTCCATCGAGCCCGTCCCCGGTTGGTCGCTCGCGGCGACGCGTGTGATGCAGTTCGGCGGCGGCGAGCGCAAGCGTTCCTTCCGCGATTTCCTCAATGCATTTTTTCAACCGGCGCGCTACGACAATGTGAGCGACGAGCTGACGAGGGACGAGGAGTTCGGCAATCAAGCCGCGGCGTTCAGCTCGACGTTTCTCGTGCCGACGCGGCGGCCGTTCGCCATCTACTTCGAATACGCCGGGGAGGACGGAGCGCGACGCGAAGGTTGGCGACTCGGCAACTCCGCGCTCTCGATCGGGGTCAGTCTGCCGCAGCTCACCGAGCGAGTCGGTCTGCGTTATGAGGTGACCGATTGGCAGAACGGGTGGTACGTGCATGGCATTTACCCGCGCGGCTTGTCGAGCGACGGTCATGTCATCGGTCACTGGGGGGGTGACGAGCGAGTGCTCCGCGACGGTGTCGGTGCGCAGAGTCATACGCTGATGCTCGATTGGCAGCCTTCCTTCGGCGGGCTCATGGAGCTGCGCTATCGCACGCTCGAGAACGAGCGCTATTCCGCCTACGACTACGAGCGCGGTCACGACGTGTCGCTGCGTTACTCGCGGATCTGGCAAGAGCTCGTCTACGGTGTGGAAGCGAATCTCGGTCGCGACGTATTCGGCGAGGAATTCAGGCGTCTCGGCGCATTTGTCTATTACGCTCCGGGTCAACGCGAGCACGCGCGTCAGCCGTACCAGCCGTTGCCCGACCGCGGAGTGCGTCGCGCGGAGCTCTTCGTTGATGCAGGCCTGAGCGCGGTTCGGCTGCAGTACGATCCTTCGGATGGAGGCGTCACGCCGAAGAGCGAAGAATCGTCGGTCGCGCCGCACATCGGCGTCGGTGTCCGTCGGCGCGTCTCGCAACGCAACGACATCGGCGTGCGTGTCGAATTCGAGGAAGTCGACGGCACCGCGGTGCTCGGGGTGCGCGCACTCGATTACCGTTTTCGCGCCGGCGAGAAATTGGCTTTCTCGGCATTCATGGGAGCCCTACGGTACGACGGGCCGACGGCGGCTTACGGCTACTACGGCGGGCTGGGCGTGCAGTGGCGCGAGCTCTTCCCCGGCATGACGCTCAACCTGGATCTAAAGGGCACCGACAAGGTGCTGCGTGATGCGCTCTTGCCCGACGATCCAAAGAGCGTGTGGGGGGATGTGCTCTACAAGCTGCACTCGGCGAGCTTGTATCTGAGCTACAGCTTTCGCTAGCGGCAGGCTCGGGGCGATGTGACTTACGCCCCGAGCCGTCAGGTTTACAGCGTCGCGAACGCGCGCTTGGCCGCCGCGATCGTCGCGTCGATAACGTCGTCCGTGTGTGCGGCGGAGACGAAGCCCGCTTCGAACGCCGACGGCGCGAGATACACGCCTTCGGCAAGCATGGCGTGGAAGA